>POVV01000155.1_pt1 | contig 56178 bp, 70 predicted proteins | sample 1560271 | NCBI WGS metagenome assembly POVV01 (sample SAMN08337232, study PRJNA429181) | Bioreactor metagenome, whole genome shotgun sequencing project. | biome: cows' rumen and soil; feature: anaerobic; isolation source: anaerobic chemostat enrichment culture, galacturonate as sole carbon... | reverse complement strand
ATTTGCCTACAGCTTCCTTCAGATTTTACCTCACGATAAACACCCTTGCTGTTCAGCTATGCACTTCCTCGTTACCTAGGTGTGCTCGGGACTTGCACCCGTTAGAGCGCGCCCATGGCGCGCAAACTAAAAAAAGCCAAAATGCAGACCTGCATTTTGGCTTGATATTATACATACTCAATTTGTAATTTAATAAAAGTAAAAAATATACCGGATTTAACTATATAAAGAATCTGGTTCTACACAAGTTCAAGAAGAACTTCCATAGCCGCATCACCTTTACGCAGTCCAATTTTAACAATACGGGTATATCCACCATTTCTATCAGCATACTTTGGAGCGATCTCAGAGAACAATTTATCTACCAAATCAACCTCTTTTTTATTTCTTTTTCTTCCCGCAGCAGCAGTTGGAACTTCTGTCACAGTATAAAGAACCTTCAGCATTTCTCTTCTTGCATGAAGTCTGCTTGACATATCCTTTTTAATTGTTTTATCAACTTCATCATATACTGTAACTTTTTTTCCATCAACAACTTCTTTGACTCTCTTACCATCTTTATCTTTACGAGCAACTTTAGCTTTTACAGTAACTTCTTCAAAGTTATCTTTTTCCTTCACTGCCATAGCAATTAATCCTTCTGCTACTTTACGGATTTCCTTTGCCTTAGCTTCTGTAGTAACAATTTTACCATTGTTAAGTAACGCTGTTACCTGATTTCTAATAAGAGCTTTTCTCTGGCTGGATGTTCTGCCAAGTTTTCTATATTTTGCCATTGTTTCAATCCTCCACTATAAACATTTGGTTATGCATCTTCGGTCTTATTAATCAAATGCTCCCTCATGCACTTCGGTCTTACTGACGGATAATTCAAATAATAAATATAATACTGACAGTTACTACTCATCACCCTGATTTAATTCAAGGTCCAATTCTTTAAGCTTAGCCAGTACTTCTTCTAATGACTTACGTCCAAGATTACGAACTTTCATCATATCTTCAGGTGTCTTGTTTGTAAGTTCTTCAACTGTATTGATACCGGCTCTTTTCAGACAATTGTATGAACGAACAGAAAGTTCCAATTCGTCTATACTCATTTCCAGTACCTTTTCTTTTTCATCATCTTCCTTTTCAATCATTACCTCAGCTGCCTGAGCCACCTCGGATAAATCAATGAACAATTTTAAATGTTCGCTGAGTACCTTTGCAGCAAGGCTGACAGCTTCATCTGGAAGTAATGTTCCTTTTGTCCATACATCTAATGTAAGTTTATCATAATCTGTAATCTGACCTACACGCGTATTCTCCACAGTAAGATTAACACGTTCTACCGGTGTATATATAGAATCAATCGGAATAACGCCTATCGGTAAGTCTTCATTTTTATTCTTGTCTGCGCTTACGTATCCTCTGCCCTTTGTAATGGCGAGCTCCATGTACAGCTTGCTGTCCTTGCCGCCGCTTAAAGTTGCAATGACCTGATCAGGATTCATAATTTCGATATCGGAATCCGCCTGGATGTCAGCACCTGTTACAACGCCTTCACCTTCAAATTCGATATATGCAGTTTTTACTTCGTCTGATTCTGATGAATTCTTGATTGCCAATGATTTTAAATTCATGATAATCTCGGTTACATCTTCTTTTACACCCGGTATGGAACTGAATTCGTGCAGGACTCCGTCAATCTTAACAGAACTGATAGCCGCTCCCGGAAGAGAAGAAAGCATAATTCTTCTCAGGGAGTTACCAAGTGTTGTCCCATATCCTCTTTCAAGAGGTTCCACAACAAATCTTCCATATTTTTTATCTTCTGAAATTTCAGTAATTTCAATATTAGGTTTATTAAAATCAAACACTACACAGACCCTCCTTATGGGTTAAAATATGTTGAGGGGTACGATGTTAAATGTCAAAGCTTATTAATCAGCAAACCCAATCAGGGATTATTTAGAATATAACTCGACGATTAACATCTCATCAACAGGCACATCAATTGCCTCTCTTGCAGGAAGTTCTTTTACTGCACATTTCAAATTCTCAGCATCTACTTCCAGCCAGTCAGGAATCATATTTCCACCTGTTACTTCAAGGATATCTTTATATCTCTGGCTTCCTTTGTGTTTCTCTTTGATTTCAATTGTATCTCCAGCTTTTATAAGGTAAGATGGTATATTCACCTGTTTGCCGTTTACTAACACGTGTTTATGATCAACAATCTGTCTAGCTTCTTTTCTTGTTCTTGCAAATCCCATACGGAACATTACATTGTCAAGTCTGCTCTCCAAAAGGATCATCAGGTTTTCACCTGTCATACCTTCCATTTGTTTTGCTTTTGCATAATAATTTCTAAACGGTTTCTCCAAAACTCCATAGATAAATTTAGCTTTTTGTTTCTCACGTAACTGAAGACCATACTCGCTCATTTTTCTATTAGATCTTTTCAACTGTCTGTTAGATTTTTTATTAATTCCTAAAAAGATTGGGTCCATACCTAATGAACGGCATCTTTTCAGCACTGGAACTCTATTTACTGCCATGTTTAGCTTCCTCCTATAATTATCCGCGAAAAATGCTGTACTTAACTAATACCGCATCCACGTTTTTGCTTCTCATCGTAAATATCCAAAACGTATAAAATTAAACTCTTCTGCGTTTTGGCGGACGGCATCCGTTATGTGGTACCGGTGTTACGTCTTTGATACTTGTTACATCAATACCGCATGCCTGAAGCGCACGGATTGCTGCTTCTCTTCCTGATCCAGGACCCTTAACAAAAACGTCTACCGTTTTCAGACCATGAACTAATGCTGCCTTGGCTGCTGTTTCAGCTGCCATCTGAGCTGCATATGGAGTAGATTTCCTTGAACCTCTAAATCCAAGACCACCAGCACTTGCCCATGAAAGAGCATTTCCCTGTGCATCTGTTAATGTAACAATTGTATTATTAAAAGATGACTGGATATGTGCTTGTCCTCGTTCAACGTTTTTCTTGACACGTTTTTTTGTCACTTTTTTGGTAACTTTTTTAGCCATTTAAACTAACCTACTTTCTCGAATTCTTATTTAATAATGTGGTTCGGTGCTCCGAACAAAGTTTGTACTTAATTACAGAGATCATTCTCTTTACATCATCTTAAGTGCTTACTTTTTCTTATTAGCTACAGTTCTCTTAGGACCTTTGCATGTTCTAGCATTAGTCTTTGTCTTCTGCCCACGTACCGGAAGTCCTTTTCTATGACGAATTCCACGGTAACATCCGATTTCTTTAAGTCTTTTAATGTTCAGTTGAATTTCTCTTCTCAGATCACCTTCTACTACCTGAGTCGAATCAATTACTTCACTGATTTTTTTTACATCATCACTTGTTAAATCTCTTACACGAGTATCAGGATTTACTCCTGCCTCTGATAAGATGCGGCTTGCACTTGTTCTACCGATTCCGTAGATATAAGTTAAGCCGATTTCTACACGTTTGTCTCTTGGTAAGTCTACACCTGCAATACGAGCCATGTGTCTTTCCTCCATTTCGAATCTGTTTTCATATTGTCCCTAACTGGGATGTTTATGGACACCGGAAAGGTGCTTCCATCTTCCGTCAAACATCCAGATGTACATTGCAATATGCACATCCTTTCCTGGCATAAAATTTCTTTTAACCAGGTATTATAAGCAATATACAAAAGAACACCACTAACCGGTACCTGCACATTCAGCAGTTCTGGTGCATCCTTACTGTATATTAAACAGCCCTACACACTTCCTAGTGTGTCGCGCTGTCAGCCGCCTAATTAATTCACAAACCCTTCAGCTTTTTGATTTAAAAATGCTGCAGTAACATTGTTTTTTACTAATTTATTAGTATTAACCCTGTCTTTGTTTGTGTTTCGGATTTTCACAGATTACTCTGATGCTTCCTTTTCTTTTAATAATTTTGCATTTTTCACAAATTGGTTTTACTGATGATCTAACCTTCATGTCAAATCCTCCTTCCATCCTTTGCTCAGCTATACGTTACAAACCGTTTTTGGGCACACCTATCCAAAAACAGCCATTTCATAGTATAACACTTATCATTAATTAAAGTCAATACTTTTTTATTTATCTCTCCAAACAATTCGACCCTTACTCAGGTCATATGGAGACATTTCCAACGTAACTTTGTCGCCCGGTAAAATCTTAATAAAATTCATACGCAGTTTTCCGCTGATATGTGCCAATACAATATGACCATTTTCCAGCTCTACCTTAAACATTGCATTCGGTAGCTTCTCAACCACAACTCCTTCAATTTCGATTACGTCAGTTTTTGACATATCTAATCCTCCTGCGCGTTTTGCATTTTCCTGTTCTCATTCAACTCAAGAAATATTTATCATCATTAGATGAATTTATCGTAGTAAACAATAGTACTATGGACTAAGCCTGCCTGATATATATATTCATAATTGACATGAATTATGACATCTATACACCACTGATTCATTATGTTCTCATTTAATATGTCAAGACTGACTTATTCTCCTAATATACGAACTATTTCTGAGAAAACATCTTCAATATCAATAGTTCCGTCTACTTCTTTTAAAATTCCCGCTGTTGTATAATAGTCAATAAGCGGCTGTGTCTGGTCATGGTAAACACCAAGCCTTTTTTCTACAGTTTCCGGCTTATCATCATCTCTCAAAATCAGACTGCCTCCACAATGGTCGCAGATGCCTGATGTTTTTGTTGGTGCATACTCCATATGGTATGTTGCTCCACAATTTACACATGCACGTCTCCCTGACATCCTTTTAATGATGTTTTCATCCGGTACTTCTACATTAATTGCGTAATCCACTTTCTGTTCAAGATCACCCAGTGCTTTATCCAGTGCTTCAGCCTGTGGTATTGTTCTTGGAAACCCATCGAGTACATAGCCTGCTGTACAATCATCTTGGTTTACTCTGTCTACAACAAGATCAACAACAAGTTCATCTGGCACTAAAAGTCCCTGATCCATATATGTTTTCGCTTTCTGTCCCAGCTCTGTACCATTTTTAATATTTGATCTGAAAATATCACCAGTCGAAATATGTGGAATGCTATATTTAGCAGCAATCTTTATAGCCTGTGTTCCCTTGCCTGCTCCAGGAGCACCTAACATAATAATCTTCATTTTTCGTGTTCCTCCATATCATTCACTGCCGTTTTACCAGCTTCTGTGATTTATCCATATAATACATTAACCCGCTCGTTCCACCCTGTATAGGATGAAACTTAAGCGAGCTAAGTAGTTTCAATTAATAACCCAGGAAACTGTTTTTCATGGAGCTTCCCTTATTATTTAAGAAGCCTGTATAGTTTCGCACAAGCATCTGTGACTCAATTTGTTTAATCGTCTCTAATACGACACCTACAATAATGATCAGGGAAGTACCCCCAAAGGATACATTTGCATTGAATACACCATTAAAGAAAAATGGTATTACCTGAACAATAACAAGTCCGCAGGCACCAATAAAGATAATGTAATTTAAAATCTTCTGCAGATACTCAACAGTAGGTTTGCCCGGTCTGATTCCCGGAATAAAACCACCGCTCTTTTTCATATTATTTGCGATTTCCATAGGGTTAAAGGTGATGGATGTATAGAAATATGCAAAGAAAATACTAAGTGCAATATATACAATTAAACCCAATGAATAAATTAAATTGTTCGGATCACACCAGTTATTGGAACTCATTCCTTTTAGGATTTCACTTCCAATACCTGTACCCTCACCCTTTCCAAGAAAAGAAGCAATGACTACAGGGAACTGCATCAATGAAGATGCAAAAATTACAGGAATAACACCTGCAGTGTTAACTTTTAAAGGAATATGACTGGATTGTCCGCCGTAAGTTTTTCTTCCCTGCACCTTCTGAGAATACTGAACTGCAATTTTTCTCTGTCCGCCCTGAAGAATGATTACAAAAACAACCACAAGAAGTAATACAACTACAATAACAACTGCAGCCAAACCACCCTTTGCTATAGTCTGTCCTTTAACAAATTGCTCATAAAGTCTAACAAAATCACTAGGTACACGAGAGATAATGTTGATAAGCAGAACAACAGAAATACCGTTTCCCACACCCTTTTCAGTAATACGCTCACCAATCCACATCAAAAATGCAGAACCTGCGGTAAGTGTACATACCACAATAGCAGCATTTACAAAGTTATATTCAACAAGTAATCCTTGACGTCCAAATCCGACCGCCATAGCGATAGATTCTATTAATGCCAGAATTACAGTGACGTAACGGGTAATTGCTGCAATCTTTTTTCTTCCGTCTTCCCCTTCTTTTTGCATCTCCTCCAATTTCGGAATAGCAATTGTAAGAAGCTGCATAATGATGGATGACGTGATGTATGGCGTAATGCTCAGTGCAAACACAGACATCTGAGTAAAGGAACCGCCGGTGAATGCATCAAAGAAATTGAATGCATCACCGGTCTGATTCGCGAAAAAATTCTGAATATAGGTTGGATCTACTCCCGGCGTTGGCAGCTCGGAACCAAGTCTAACAACGACCAGCATTAAAAAAGTATAGAAAAGTCTTTTGCGGATATCTTCTATCTGAAATGCTCTTCGCACTGTTTCTAGCATTAGATCACCTCTGCTTTTCCACCAAGAGCTTCTATTTTTTCAGCAGCTTTTGCACTAAATGCATTAGCCTGAACAGTAAGCTTCTTAGTTAACTCTCCATTTCCAAGAATTTTAACACCATCTTTTGGGTTTTTCACAATGCCGCTTTCGATCAAAGTCTCAACTGAAACTGTAGCGCCATCTTCAAATACTTCCAGAGCATTTAAATTAATACCAATGATTTCTTTAGAGTTTCTACATGTGAAACCTCTCTTTGGTATTCTTCTGTATAAAGGCATCTGACCACCTTCAAAACCTGGTCTTGTACCTCCTGAACGAGCTTTCTGACCTTTATGTCCCTTACCAGCTGTCTTACCATTTCCAGAACCGTGTCCACGGCCTCTTCTGAAATTATCGCTCTGCTTAGAACCGTCTGCCGGTCTCAAGTTTGATAAGTCCATGATATTACCTCCTTATCTTAAATTATTTATGCTTCTTCAACTTTCACTAAGTGTCTAACTTGCTGTACCATACCTCTTGTAGCCGCATTATCCGGTAAGATTACTGTCTTGTTAAGCTTTTTAAGCCCTAACGCTTCGACAGTTCTGCGATGCTTCGGCACAGCACTGATTGTAGACTTCACCAGTGTAACTTTTAAGTTTGCCATTTCGTTTTACCTCCTATGCAATAGAACTGTATTCTATCTTCTTAGCCTACGATCTCTTCTACTGATTTGCCGCGAAGTTTTGCAACATCTTCCGGAGTCTTTACTTCTCTCAGTCCTTCAATCGTAGCTAGAACTACGTTCTGCTTGTTGTTTGAACCTAAAGATTTTGTACGGATGTTTTTGATCCCAGCCATCTCGATTACCGCACGTGCAGGACCGCCGGCAATAACACCAGTACCGTCTGGTGCTTTTTTCAACAGCACAGAAGCACTTCCGAATTTACCGATCATATCATGTGTAATACTTTCATTCTCATCCATAGCAACTTTGATTAATTTTTTCGCTGCGTCTTCTTTCCCTTTACGAATCGCTTCCGGGATTTCAGTAGCCTTACCTAAACCTGCACCAACATGGCCTTTACCATCGCCAACAACCACTAAAGCTGTGAATCTGAAGTTACGACCACCTTTAACAACTTTGGTAACACGTTTAATTGATACCACTTTTTCTGTTAATTCCATTTGACTAGCATCAATACGTTCTTGTTTCATATGTGTTCTCCCTTCCTAGAAATTCAACCCAGCTTCTCTGGCTGCGTCTGCTAATGCTTTAACTTTACCCTGGTATATAAAGCCGCCTCTATCAAAGACAACTTCAGTAATGCCTTTTTCTTTTGCTTTTTCGGCAATTACTTTTCCAAGATATGCTGCTGCTTCAACGTTGTTGGTTTTTCCTAATTCTGCTTTCACATCTTTCTGAAGAGTGGAAGCTGCAACCAGAGTGTTTCCAACTGTATCATCAATAATTTGTGCATACATATGCGTATTACTTCTGAATACTGCCAGACGAGGTCTTACAGCAGTACCGCTGAAACGGTTACGTAACTTCATATGTTTTTTTCTACGAACTTCGCTTCTTGATTTTTTACCAATCATTTTCTCACCCTCCTTATTTATTTCTTACCAGTCTTACCAACTTTACGTCTGATCACTTCATCAGCATATTTAATACCCTTGCCTTTATAAGGCTCAGGTCTTCTCTTATCTCTGATTTCAGCTGCGTATTGGCCTACTTTTTCTTTATCAATACCTGATACAGTAATTTTGTTCTGACCTTCAAGAGTTGTCTCAACACCTTCTGGATCAATCATCTCTACCGGATGAGAATATCCAAGGCTTAATGTCAGTTTATTTCCGGCTTTTGCAGCTCTGTAACCAACACCGTTAACTTCCAAAACTTTTTTGTATCCTTCGGTTACACCAACAACCATGTTGTTGATCAATGTTCTTGTGAGACCATGTAAAGATTTCATTTTCTTCAAATCACTTGGTCTTGTGACGATAATCTCTTCGCCTTCTTTTTTGATTTCCATTTCAACCGGAAGTTCTTTCACAAGAGTTCCTTTTGGACCTTTTACAGTCACTACATTATTATCAGCAATTTCTACAGTTACACCTGCTGGAATTGCGATTGGCAGTCTTCCTATTCGTGACATACCATACCTCCTATAACTTAAATTTTCGGAGAAGCTGCTAATGGCTTCTCTGTTTTCAGTTGCTGCGAGCACTCGTTAAGTGTTCAGATCTTACCATACAAAGCACAATACTTCTCCGCCTACGCTGAGTTTTCTTGCATCCTTATCTGTAATAACGCCTTTGTTTGTGGAAATAATAGCTGTTCCAAGTCCTCCCAGTACTCTGGGAATATCTGCACTGTTGGCATATACACGAAGACCCGGCTTAGAAATTCTCTTCAAACCTGAAATAACTTTTTCGTTCTTATCTGCACCATATTTTAACGTAATGTGGATTGTCTTGAAATTACCATCTTCAACAACATCATATTTTACAATATAACCTTCATTGAACAAAATTTCAGCAATCGCAATTTTCATTTTGGATGCAGGAACATCAACTGTATCATGTTTAGCAGTATTAGCGTTACGAATTCTTGTAAGCATATCTGCGATTGGATCACTCATAGTCATTGATTTTTGACCTCCTTATTTCTTTATGGGTTAATGGATGTGCCTGGCTCGAAAACACCTCGCCAATCACTTTTTCTCTACCAGCTTGCTTTTCTTACACCTGGAATCTGTCCTTTATATGCCAGTTCACGGAAGCAAATACGGCAGATTCCATATTTTCTCAAATAGGAATGCGGACGTCCGCAAATTCTGCAGCGATTATATTCTCTAGTAGAGAATTTTGCTTTGCGCTGCTGTTTGATTTTCATTGATGTCTTAGCCATGAATTTCCCTCCTTTACTTAGTGAATGGCATATTGAACTGAGTCAATAATTCACGAGCTTCTTCGTCAGATTTAGCTGTTGTAACAAAAATCACATCCATACCTCTGACTTTATCTACTTTGTCATACTCGATTTCAGGGAAAATCAACTGCTCTTTAATTCCAAGAGCATAGTTACCTCTTCCGTCAAATGCGTTAGGGTTAACCCCTCTGAAGTCACGTACACGAGGCAGTGCAAGATTCACCAGACGATCAACGAATTCATACATTCTCTCGCCTCTTAAAGTAACTTTACATCCAATAGCCATACCTTCTCTGATTTTGAAGTTAGCGACTGAGTTCTTAGCCTTTGTAAGAACTGCTTTCTGTCCTGAAATCTTCTCCAGATCGGCAACTGCTGACTCTAATACTTTTGCATTATCTTTTGCTTCGCCTACACCCATATTGATAACTACTTTATCAAGCTTCGGCACTTCCATAATATTTTTATATCCAAATTTCTTGACCATTGCATCAACGATCTCATTTTGATATTGTTCTTTCAGTCTATTCAAAGTCCTGGACCTCCTTCCTCGAATTAATCAATGATGTCGCCTGTTGATTTAGCAACACGTACTTTCTTATCTCCGTCCATCTTAAAACCGATTCTTGTCGCATTTCCTTTGTGTACATACATTACATTGGAAATATCAATCTGTCCTTCCTGATGAATAATACCGCCATTCTGATTTGTAGCGCTTGGTTTTGTATGCTTTGTCAGCATATTCACACCTTCAACCAGAACTTTACCGTCTTTTTTGTTTACAGCAATAACTTTGCCTTCTTTATCTTTATCTTTTCCAGCGATAACTTTTACTGTATCACCTTTTTTAATTTTCATTGTTGACATCTTAAGCACCTCCCTAGAGTACTTCCGGAGCTAAAGAAACAATTTTCATAAAGTGCTTGTCTCTAAGCTCTCTGGCTACTGGTCCAAAAATACGTGTTCCACGCGGGTTCATATCGTCTTTTATAATAACAGCAGCATTTTCGTCAAATCTGATATAGGATCCGTCTTTACGACGTGCACCCTTAACAGTACGGACAACTACAGCTTTAACTACATCGCCTTTTTTTACAACACCGCCTGGTGTTGCATCTTTAACAGTCGCAACGATTACGTCTCCGATATTGGCATATCTTCTTGTAGAACCGCCAAGTACACGGATACACAGTAACTCTTTAGCACCTGTGTTGTCTGCTACTTTAAGTCTACTTTCTTGTTGTATCATGCAGGTAAACCTCCTTTAATATATACACTATTGAACTTCTGCTGTTCAATCTGAATACTTGCAGAATATGCAATTATATTATTTCGCTTTTTCCATGATTTCCACAAGTCTCCATCTTTTATCCTTAGACAATGGTCTTGTTTCCATAACTTTTACTGTATCTCCAATGTTACACTCATTGTTCTCATCGTGAGCTTTCAATTTATAAGTCTTTTTAATTATTTTCTTATAAAGTGGATGCTTAACATGGTCTTCAACTGCAACAACGATTGTTTTGTCCATTTTATCACTAACAACCTTGCCTGTACGGGTTTTTCTAAGATTTCTTTCTTCCACAGTACGACCTCCTATTCAGCTTTAGAAGCTTCAGTTATCACTGTCTGGATACGAGCGATATTCTTTCTCACTTCTTTAATTCTGCTTGTATTATCTAATTGGTTAGTTGCATTCTGGAACCGTAAGTTAAAAAGTTCCTTTTTAGCAGCTACTAATTCTTCATTTAATTCTTCTACAGATTTTGCTCTTAATTCTTCTACAAATGTATTAATTTTCACTGTTATCACCGCCTTCTAAGTCTGCGCGAGAAACGATTTTGCATTTGCAAGGTAATTTATGCATTGCAAGACGAAGTGCCTCTCTAGCTGTTTCTTCAGGTACTCCCGCAATCTCAAACATTACACGACCAGGTTTTACCACTGCTACCCAGTATTCTAATGCTCCTTTTCCTTTACCCATACGAGTTTCTGCTGGTTTTGCTGTTACCGGTTTGTCTGGGAAAATCTTAATCCAAACTTTACCACCACGTTTGATATAACGTGTCATAGCAATACGTGCCGCCTCAATCTGATTTGAACGAATCCAGCAAGGCTCCATTGCAACGATACCGAACTCACCGTATGAAATCTTATTGCCTCTTAAGGCTTTACCTTTCATGGTACCACGGAATTGTTTACGACGTTTAACTCTTTTTGGCATTAACATTATTTATCGCTCCCTTCCTTATCTGCTTTAGTCGGAAGGACTTCACCTTTGTAAATCCAAACTTTTACACCGACTTTTCCGAAAGTTGTGTCAGCTTCTGCGAATCCATAATCAATGTCAGCTCTCAATGTCTGAAGAGGAATAGTTCCTTCACTGTAGAACTCTGTACGCGCCATATCAGCGCCGCCCAGACGTCCTGAAACAGATGTTTTCACACCAAGTGCTCCAGATTTCATTGTTCTTGACATGCAGGATTTCATTGCACGTCTAAATGAAATACGGTTTTCAAGCTGCTGTGCAATATTTTCAGCTACTAACTGAGCATCTTTATCCGGTCTTTTTACTTCTTTGATATCTACAATCAGTTTTTTGTTTGTAAACTGAGTTAATTGAGCTTTCACTTTTTCAATCTCAGAACCACCTTTACCGATTACAACACCAGGTTTAGCAGTATAAATAACGATTTTAACACGTTCTGAAGCTCTTTCTATTTCAATTTTAGAAACACCTGCACTGTATAATCTCTTTTTAAGGAATTTTCTGATTTTATGGTCCTCTACAAGGTTATCTGCAAAGTCTTTTTCTGCATACCATTTAGAGTCCCAGTCTTTGATAACGCCAACTCTTAAACCATGAGGATTAACTTTCTGTCCCATTATTTCCCTCCTTATCTTTCATTAAGCACAATTGTAATGTGGCTCATTCTTTTTTCAATTCTATAAGCTCTTCCCTGTGCCCTTGGTTTGATTCTCTTCATTGTTGGGCCTTTGTTTGCAAAACACTCATCAATATAAAGGTTTTCAACATTCATGCCGTTGTTGTTCTCAGCATTTGCGATTGCTGATTTTAATAATTTTTCTATAACGCTTGAAGCATATCTTGGATTGTAAGCTAAAATACCAAGTGCTGTCTGTACATCCTTTCCTCTGATGGCATCCAATACGAAGCAAGCTTTTTGAACTGACACTCTAGCGTAAGAAATCTTAGCTGATGGTCTAGTATCTTTCTGCTCGTTTCTTTCTCTCTTGATTTGGGATCTATGTCCTTTTGCCATGGATGAACCCTCCTTTCGAATATCTTATTGAACAGACCGTTCAATAAGTAACTGTTAATAATTATCTTACTCTTGATTTTTTCTCGTCTTTACCATGTCCTCTGTAAGTTCTGGTTGCAACAAACTCTCCAAGCTTGTGGCCAACCATATCTTCTGTTACATAAACCGGCACATGTTTTCTTCCGTCATGGACAGCAAATGTGTGTCCGATAAATGACGGGAAGATTGTAGAACGACGTGACCATGTCTTAATAACTGATTTATCACCTGCAGCGTTCATAACATCTACTTTTTTCAGTAAGTTTTCGTCTGCAAATGGTCCTTTTTTAAGTGAGCGAGCCATAGGTTCTAACCTCCTTGTAATCTGAATTATTTAATCGCTTTTCCATCTCTTCTTCTTACAATCATCTTGTTAGAAGCTTTGTTTTTCTTACGTGTCTTAAGACCCAGTGCAGGTTTGCCCCAAGGTGTTGACGGACCAGGACGTCCAATACCTGTCTTACCTTCACCACCACCATGTGGATGATCATTCGGGTTCATGACAGAACCACGTACTGTAGGTCTGAAGCCCATATGACGCTTACGTCCGGCTTTACCAATGTTAATCAGATTATGATCTCCGTTTCCTACGACACCGATGGATGCTCTGCAAATAATCGGAACCATTCTCATTTCTCCAGATGGAAGACGAAGTGTAGCATACTTTCCTTCTTTCGCCATTAACTGTGCGCTGTTTCCTGCTGAACGAACAAGCTGTCCGCCTTTTCCCGGATACATTTCAATGTTGTGAATCTGAGTACCAACTGGAATTTCTGAAAGAGGAAGACAATTTCCAACTCTAACTTCTGCTTCCGGTCCATTCATTATTTTCATTCCGTCTTTTAAGCCTTCAGGAGCAAGGATATAAGCTTTTTCGCCATCTGCATAACAAATCAATGCGATGTTAGCTGTTCTGTTTGGATCATATTCAATTCCAACTACTGTTGCAAGAACACCATCCTTCTTTCTCTTAAAGTCAATGATTCTATATTTTTTCTTAGCTCCGCCTCCGCGGTGTCTAACTGTAATTTTACCCTGATTATTACGACCAGCTTTTCTGCTCTTGGAATCCAATAAGGATTTCTCAGGAGTTGATTTCGTGATTTCAGAGAAATCAGAACCAGTCATTTGCCTTCTGGAAGGTGTATATGGGTTATATGTTTTAATTCCCATTACTTTCTCTCCTTTCGTTTTGCCTGTTATTTGTTATCACGGAATTGCACCGTATATTGAACACTTAGCGAGGTATTTCACGAGCTTAGTGTGAAAATACACCCGGTTCGCTTAGCGAGGTTCTCTCGAGTTTAGCGACTGTGGTGTTTCCTTATGAGGCATTCCACCAATCTAGTGGAAAATACACCCGGTTCGCTTAGCGAGGTTCTCTCGAGTTTAGATGGAAGTTCTTTTCGTTAAGTTCGTAAAGAACCTCTCTAATCTCAAAGAACGACCTCGCACTAAGTTCATCTTTCGCTTACGCTTAGATTCACTAAGTTGCTTTCGGTCTATAATCCCTGGAAGATTTCTATATCAGCACTTTCTTCTGCGAGCTGAACAATTGCCTTCTTTGTTTTTGCTGTTTTTCCGTAAGTTGCACCACGTCTTTTTGTTTTTCCATCAAGATTCATGGTATTAACACTTTTTACTTTTGTTCCTGCGAACATTTTTTCAACAGCTTCTTTGACCTGAGATTTTGTTGCTTCTGTATGAACAAGAAATGTGTATTTCTTGTCTGCCATCAGCTCCATTGTTTTTTCTGTAACCACTGGTTTCAGGATTACATCATAATATTGAATGTTAGCCATTATGCATACACCTCCTCGATACTTGCAACTACAGCTTTAGTAGCGATTACTGTATTGTATTTTAAGATGTCATATACATTGATTGTATTTGTATGAGCTGTCTTAACATCCGGAATATTCTTTGCGGAAAGTTCAACATTTTTACTGTTCTCACCTAAAACGATAAGTGCTTTATTTACATTCAAATTGTTGAGTACTTCCTGGAATTTCTTTGTTTTGATTTCATCAAAGTTTATTTCGTCAATTACGATAAATTTCTTATCTTCTACTCTTGAAGAAAGAGCGGATTTAAGTGCTGCTCTTTTTTCTTTCTTGTTCATCTTAAATGAGTAATCTCTCGGTACTGGAGCAAATACAACTCCGCCGCCTGTCCATTGAGGAGATCTTGTTGAACCCTGTCTTGCATGACCAGTTCCCTTTTGTCTCCATGGTTTTCTTCCGCCTCCGGAAACTTCTGCGCGTGTCTTCGCTTTCTGTGTTCCTTGGCGATTATTTGCAAGCTGGCTTACAACTGCCATGTGTACAAGATGTTCATTTACTTCAACACCAAATACAGCATCGTTCAAATCGATTGTACCAACTTCTTTACCTTCGATATTATAAACAGATACGTTTGCCATCTGTGTGTTCCTCCTTTCTACATCTATCAGACTAGTTAGCCTTTACAGTTTCTTTAATTGTCACAAGACACTTCTTTGGTCCCGGTACTGAGCCTTTTACTAACAGCAGATTGTTTTCTGCATCAACTCTCACAATTTCAAGATTTTGAACTGTAATTTGCTTGTTACCCATCTGACCTGGCATTTTTTTGCCTTTAAATACTTTACTTGGATCAGATGCCGCACCATTTGAACCAGCGTGACGGTGGAACTTAGAACCATGAGTCATAGGTCCTCTGCTCTGATTGTGACGCTTGATTGCACCCTGGAAACCTTTACCTTTAGACACAGCAGTAGCATCAATTTTGTCACCCTCTGCAAATATGTCAGCCTTAATTTCCTGAGCAGGTGTATATTCTTCTGCATTTTCAAGTCTAAATTCTTTAACAAATCTTTTTCCTGAAACACCAGCTTTGTCAAAGTGTCCTTTTTCCGCTTTTGTTACACCATTTCTGTGTGCGATTTCTTTTTTGCCGCTTTTGTCTTTCGTGACAATCTTTTCTTTTTTGTCAACAAAACCAACCTGAATCGCACTGTAACCATCATTATCTGCCGTTTTGACCTGTGTAACAACACATGGTCCAGCCTGTAAAACAGTTACTGGTGTTAACACACCATTTTCATTGAAGATTTGAGTCATTCCGACTTTCGTAGCTAAAATAGCTTTCTTCATTATAATTACCTCCTGTGATTTACAGCGGAGCGCTTATGCGCTCATCCTAAACTTTAGGAATACTGCTTATTTGTTTTTCATTTTGATATCAATGTAAACACCTGCTGGCATTTCCAGTCTGGATAATGCATCCACAGTTTTCTGTGTTGGTGTAATGATATCGATGAGTCTCTTGTGAGTCCTCTGTTCAAACTGCTCTCTCGAGTCTTTGTACTTGTGTACAGCTCTCAGAATTGTTACCACTTCTTTTTTTGTTGGAAGTGGAACCGGTCCACTCACTTGTGATCCGTTCTTTTTTACAGTTTCGATGATTTTTTTTGCAGATGCATCCACCAGTTGGTGATCATATGCTTTCAATGTGATTCTCATTACTTGACTTGCCATAAAAAAAGTCGCCTCCTTTTCGTACTATTAACCTAAGTACGACAAGCGGTGACTGTACACTCTCCCGTGTGTGTCGCGAGAAACTCACACGTTATCTCTTACCCCTATCTTTCAATAAACAGTAATCAATTGTGATTCGTACAGTGACTTGTCGCCAGTTTCCTAACTTGACATTCGCTCCGCGGAAAACCTGCCCTAGTGTTTCAAACACACGGCAGCAACCTCACGCTTCACAGCTATCATGCCACAGCTTTATAAGTATATCTAATCCCAGTAATTATTTCAAGTAGTTTTTTGTTAAAATTGTATTTTTTTTAGTACAATCCTTTTTTTAGTTCAAAATAAAAGCATCTCAGTATAAACCAAGATGCTTTTAATACTATACTACTTTTTTTCAATACTTGCAATCCTTATATAACGATACGAAACTCATCAAAGAAAAGACGGCGGTCAACCCTCCCAGAACAGCCATAATCAAAACAGATATGGAGCTGCATGTACATTCTGTGCTACAGTTCGCACTGCAGAATCCAGACAGCAAAGTTGCCACCATGGATAACAGACCAAATAAAAAAAGAGAAAGATTTACTCCAAGTTTTATTTCTCTTGGTTTCAAAAAAATATTTAACAGAGCTAAAACAATAATAAATATTCCTATGTACAATTCCATCCTGGCTGTCCAATAACATTTCATCTGCATACTCATACAGTGTGAACAAACAAGAAATTTGGGAACCACAGAAATAAGTCCCCCTAATATAGCCAAAGATATACCCGAGACCATATTATCTTTCAACCCTCTACCTCCCGCACGATATTCATCATATAAGTAATTGTATGCTTTAAATCTTATGGATATGAAAAAGAGGATTTGTTTGTGAGACGCTATTATCAGTTTTACAACTTGCTTAATTTCCGCACTTGACATCACCGTGGTAAAGTGATATAGTAAGTGCAACTTATAGGATGTAATCAAAGGCGATTTCCATTTAGGAAAGCGCCTTTTATACAAATATAAGCCATCATCTGAACCCAGATGATCCAACCAAATTCGGTTGCTATTGCAGTTTTATTTTTGCCGATTGTTTCCCCCAAGAACTTTCCTGCAAAGATAAACTCCAATTAATATATACATCCTCATTGTAGGACATTCCCCAGATTTGTATATAGTACAAACTGCAATGCAACAAGGAAAAACCTCTCAATGACATACCAAGAATGAAAAGCACGACCTCGGTCGTGCTTTTCATTTGCACGTCCTTCTTATATTTAATAATTAAACTTTTCCTTGTCTCATTTTCAGCTTAAGCAGCGCCGTAGCAGCACGTGCATCTAGCTGGGTCGCATTATTCTCACCAACAATGCAGGATTCAAGACCGTCAGGATTTTTATTAATATCTCTGATACCATTAAGGTATTTGTTTTCTACAACAAACCCTCCGTTTTGCCCGCTGAATTTCAGTCCAGTAACTGGGATTCCGCGAATCCCAAGCTGCTCGCAGGTGTTTGCGTAATCAACATCACTGTTCCCCCAGCCGTCAGATGAAATGATTACCCCGTCAGCACGCATACATTCCGCTGTAACCGCAGCACGTGTTCCCACCAGAATTTTGTCCGCATTGTCATCAGGTGTACCCACCACAAGGATTCCCAGCAAATCCAACTCTTCATCTGCTGAAACCACATCCAGAAGAGGGTCTCTGAAATGATGCAATGTTGTTTCTTTCGTAGATGGCCCTATCCCCATATAAGCACTCTCCTTTACTTTTATATCGACTATTACTGCATAGAACGTATTATACCATCACGATATTCATTAGGTGTTAAAAGAATCGGCATATTCCCCAGATCAATAATTGATTTACCGCCTTCCACACCAGAAGATTCGCGAGGAAACACCCACGTATCATACATTGCACCTTGTCCAGCCACCTGTTTCACAATCAAAACCTTCTTTTTCCCAGGTCTTACCACATCAAAATACTCATGCCTTTCTGTACACAGATCGCCTTTTATCTTTTTCAGTTTTTCTCTATATACCTGAATAAACTTGTCGCACGCTCGATGAGCTGCCATAGGCCCCGGACGTTCCTGCCCCATACCCGCTTTTAATACCACATCAAAAGAAATGATATAATCCTGAGTTCCAGGTGTACCTGCTCTATTCAAATACAACTGTTCATTCAAATTACCTTCTGATGAACCAAATTCGTGTGTTTGTTTTCCGTCTGTATCTACACCTGTCAGCATTACATATACACCGGTCAGCGTATGGGTAATTCCCTCACCAAGTTTTCCCAGTACTTTTGCCGATATAGGTATAATATCCATAATCGTATTGGTCCATAAATCATGTTTTCCAGGCTCAATAATTTTTATGCTTACCTCTTCAATCAGCGGTTCTTCTTTCAGTAGATTCCTGCCAAACTCTTTATCCACAAAGAGAGTTCCGTCCGGTGCCATATCGCTTTTATCGCCTTCCTTTACACTGTTTACATGAAATGATTTTATTACCAGACGACGAAGCTGTTTTTCTTTTTCATCCAATACAAACACCTCCTCAAAAGAGGATTTCCCCTTTTGAATTTTGTATTAATCAGGTTGCATAAAAGGGACACCTCCTATAGAAATGTCCCTTTCAGAATCAATTAATTACACTTTTGCTACATACTCAAATGGCAATGGTACTATTTTTCCCGGTGTCTCAATCTTGAGAAGTTGTTCAAGTGTTGATTTAACGATAGCGGTCTGCATTTCCACATCGTTCGGCGCGCCTGCATTAGCACCCATAGGTACCAATGGAGCTACGGCACGTGGTGTTCCGGTCTGACGAACAACCGGAGGAAGAGCTGCAATAATAATTGTAGGTATTCCAGCTTCTTCAATCGCTCTCTGCACCAATACTGCAGAGCGGTGGCAGGTGCCTCAGCCAGCGGTCAGAATAACTGCATCTACATCTTCTTCTTTAAACATCTGAGCAATCGCAGGTCCAGTTTCATGTTTGAATTTTTCCTGGTTTCCTCCGCCACCCATGAATCCTGCATGCACTGGTGCACACGCTCTGATATAACCTTCTGCTGCCAATTCATGAATTCTGTCAATAGGGAACATACAGTTAATGTCCTTATTTACATCTCCATTATCATATCCGCCATGAGAAACCATTAAATCGCTTGACGGCGTTTCATTTGTTATTTTTCTCCAGGTAAAGTCCCCGGCAAGATTAAATCTTTCCTGACTTTTAAGGTGTACACCCGCAGCTGTAGCTAGAGCAATAGACATATTTTTCAGCTCTAATCCTGGCTTCACTGGTGTCCAAACTGCTGGAGGAGTAATTGGAACAAAAATTTCTGATTGTAAACCTTTAGTGGCTACCAAACTCATTCTTCTACCTCCTTATTATTCACGTTAGAATTTCTCATTTCTTCCTGACGTTTGTTATAGGTGTCCAGATTACTTACATACTTTTCATTTGCTTCAGGTCCAAGCTGTTCTACAAAACTCATGTTCCATGCAACTTCTTGCCCTACTACCAGAGGATAATCTGTAATCAGCATCCGCATAGGTATTTTCAGATACCCAAGCCTGCCTTTCAAGTCTACTCCGACACAACCATCGTGTACTTCAACAATTACCCCTTCCATACGTATAATTCTGTCACCAAACTTTAACTCTTTCATACTAATCGTACTTCTCTTTTCGCTTCTGACTCAGCGGCAGTGACTGTTCATTCTCAACCAGCTGAATTGGCTTTCCTGTTACATTAGAAATCAATTCCACATTTGTTGACTTGACATTTGGATTCCATTTCTTTTCCGCTGTTTTTATATCTTCGCCTGCCATTCTTGTTTTCAGCATGTTCAGTGCTCTGATTGCATCTTCATGGCAAAGTGTATTACAAGCAAGTACCTCGTTTTCAATTCCAGATTCAGACTTGTTATTGTCAACCATACTGGTCATGTATTTATTTCCAACAACCAAGGCTCCCTGAACCGCGCAGAAAGATAACCCAACTACTGGAATACCGCGCATTCCGATCTGCTCATGGTGACTGGCAAAATCTATATGATTATTACCAAATCCTTCTGTTGTAACAAATGCTCCATCTGCATCAATCATTTCCACCATCATACCTACGCGCTTGGATACATAGAATTTTTCAGCGTTGATCTGAGGGCTTCCAACAAAAATAACACCGCAAAGATCCACATCTGTATCGTGTAGTGCTTCAAGAACAAGAGGTTCTCTCCAATAATGTCTTGACATCTCTTTTGAAGCAGGTCCAATACAGGTCAGTGCATGAATGCAACCGTCCAGTACTTCCAGAGGAGACACACAAACAGGTACATTTCCAAGGTCAACGTTTGGTTTTGCACCAAGAACACCAACTGGCTCAGATGGCAATATCAAGTTGTCATGCATTGCACCCTGTCCCATGATTTCTTTTACAATAACAACTTTTTTCTTTCCTGGTCTTCTAACCTGTTCAAAGTTTTCAGTATCCACAACAAGCGTTTCATCTAACTCTTTCAGAGCTTCGCGGATTTCCTGCGTAATATGGTCTGTAGCTGAGTGAGCAGCAAGAGGACCCGGTCTTTCCATGTTAGTTCCTTCTTTAATAGTCACTTGAGTCTTAATAAAGAGTTCGCCTTTATCCGGAGCTCCTGGGCGTCCCCACATAATGTTTTCATCCAAATATCCTTCTGAAGAGCCGAATTCCCCAATCTGCACTCCATTGGCATCTGTACCTGTAACCATCATAACCACACCGTCAAGAACTCTTGTGGTGCCGCTTCCAATTTCAGATTCACCTTCTTTGCAAGCAATAGGCTGTACATCCATTATCGTTTCTGAATATGTGTGATAATTTTCAGGTGTAATAATATCAATTTTCAGATCCAGTACAAGTTTCTGAGATTCAATACAATCTTGTTCAATTCCCTCTCGAATGTATAATGTAGTTCCTTCGATCTTTGTCTCAGGTCCTCGTTTCACTTCTGTTATTTTGAAGTGCTTTCTAGTGAGGCTTCTTACTACTTTCTCCTCAACCTCTTTTTCCACTTCTTGCACTGCCGCTGCGGGAGCTGCCGCCATAACTGGAACTGATGTACTTTGACCGCCTGCACCCATCGGGAGCTCAATGTCAATATCTTTACCTTCTCCAATATGAATCTTCAACACTCCGCCTGTAGTAACCTGTGATACAGGCACACTTTGCACTGCCTGAACTTCCGGAATTTCCTCTTCAGCTTCCGCCTCTGCCGGTGCAGCTTCTGCTACTGCATTTACACCCTCTAAAACATCTGCTGTCAAGGGACTCAGTGAATCACAGGTTTTTGTGAGTTTTGCACCCAATACCTGCTCGATCGTCAATGCGCCATCCAGGTTCAGCAGTCCAGAATCTACCAAATCATCAAAGATGGCCGGATCTTCCAGATTCGATGCCTGAATTATGCTGCCTTCTTCGGCTCTGCAGCACAATACCGCAGGGTCTTTTGCATGTTCTTTTGCTGTTTCAGCTGTAATTGACATACTTTCTTTCCTCCTTTAATTTTATATGAATCAGCTTTTCAGCTGTATCATATAGTAACTTTAGGTTATTTATTTTCTATCAGGATAAAGCAGCCTATTTGCCATTTGGCAACTGCGGTTCCTGCTTAGAAACAGTTAATCTGCGATACACCGGATGATTAATAGTTCTCATCACGTGATCTGTCTGGTGAAATACTTTCAACTTCATTTTGGGAGCCGATCCCATAACCGTATTAGAACAATCTGAGCAATTGCCGATAATAATGTATTCCGCACCGTCTTTTTTAAATTGAAGACACTTTTGAGCCTGTCCCGGACAATTTCCAGGATTCTCACACTTCAGAGAGCCGTTTTTCATTTCGGCAGCCTGTTTACATCTGGCAACAGATACTACTTTACCATTCATTTTTTCGCAGATATCCCTCATACGCTCTTCGCTTCCTCCACATGCACAAATAAGTAGTCCAACTGTTGCGCCATGAAGATCCGGGAGATCAATCGTTACAATAATACCGCCTGTTGTTTTGGTCACCGGTGTATCCAGTGTAGTTGCTTTCCCGGTGAATGGTCCACCCATAATAATTTCGCCATATACACCATCAATTCCACCTGAACGTTCAATCAAATCCGACACACTGGTTCCAACAGGAACATCCATGTATACATGAGGTTCATTTCCACCATTTAATTTACCAATTACAGTCAGATTTTTACCAAAGGACGGTTTTTTAAGATCAATAGCTTCAGCTACACGTAATACGGTTTCTACATTGATTACAATTGAATCTGCCGCTGACGGAAGTTGGGTAGGATCAAGAAGTATCCCCAGCGCTTCTCTTACGATTGCACGTTCCTCACCCATTGGATAAATATCCGGAAGAAGATGTATCGTTATGTTATCTTCATCACGAATTGCACTTCTGAGTGTTTCTACTGCTTTTTTGTTCTTTGCCTTAATAGCAAAAATGGCTTTACCGGCATTAGCTATTTCCATACAGTATTTAACACCTTTAATAGTCATATCAGTATTCTCTTCAATTTGACGAATATTATGATACAATCCAGGTTCACACTCAGCGGCATTAATCAAAATATACCCGCCTTTCAGATCAGTCCCCAGTTTTACTCCGGTCGGAAATCCGGCTCCACCCATACCTACAACACCAGCCTCTTTTACCATTTCCAGATAGCTGCCATCGTGAATCGGTACGTATTCTTCTTTTTGAACCTCATCCGGACATACAACAATTCTGTCCTCCAGAACTTCCTGCACGGTTCCGTACACACTGGAAAAGATATTCGCTCCCAATCCGGTCGGTGCCGCTATCAGAGTCCCCTTCTCCACTTTGTCCCCGGTTTTAACAACCGGTTCGCAGCTGGCGCCGACATGCTGTCTTAGCATAAACTGTAAATTTTCCATGACTCATTTTCTCCTTTTTATTTTTATTTATTGATAGTATCTATAGATAATCTTGTTGAGAAATATTTCACAAACTTACTTTGGCGGAGGCATGTGGGAATCGAACCCACCCAGGACGCTACTAACGCCCAACACTGGTTTTGAAGACCAGGAGGCACACCAGTTACCCTTCTACCCCCATATTCATATCATGGTTCTTGTTATTTTGTCTTTTTTTGCAAAAATTCGTAAAATTACATATGCAATTGAACAGTTTTTTTTCGTTTCTACGTTTTTTATATTACCAAATAATCATTGATTTTTCAAGTGTTTTTAATGCGATTAATTAACATAAATTAAACCACATACTAGAATTCGGTCTATTTGTTGTTTTTTTATCAATATTTGTCTGTTTTGTATAGAAAAAACCTATCAATTTATTCCCATTACCTCTCATTATTTCCGGTTATATATAGGAACTTTCTATAGGTAAAGCGCTGATTTCAAAAAATAAACCACCCAAATAGTTTTGACTCGAAAAGAAATAAATAATCTTATCCATATTATTTTTTTAATATAATGAAAATATTTTGAGGAAAATCAGAGAGGAAGTAGATAAATGAAATTCCAGAATAGTTAAAGAAAGTATTCAGAAGGTACTGCACTACTCAGCAGTTTCCCTCTAAATATCACAAGAACCTCTAAATATAGATACTGAATTTTAAAACTATCGTGTTCTAATCATTACTTTTTATATTTTCCAGAAAAAATTCAAGCATATCAATCCCATACGCCGACAGAGGATAGCTGCCTTCGCAAATACACCAGTCATAAAGAACAGCTCTTTCTTGCATAGCATAAAACTTAATTAATTCCCCTACTGATTTTTCCTTAATAATATTACTGGTCTTCTGCCCTTCTGTTATAATAGCATTTAATGTTTTATAATATATCCTATTCTGATCAAGGAGATGCTTTTCCCCTTTCTTTACTACCTGAGTAGAATAAACTAATGAAAGGATATCTACAGGAATCCGTTCTTCAATGTAACGAAAGAGATATCTGGATAAATACATCAGTTGATCAAAACCACTTAAATTAACATCCATTTTTTCGAGCGCACTTTCATACTGAGCGTCAAGCATGTAAGACAGTGAATTCAGCAAATCACCCTTTGTATGAAAATAGTGATAGAACCCTCCTTTAGAAATTCCGCAGACCTGTATAATTTCATCTACCGTTGTATTATCATAGCCTTTTTCATAAAACAATTTCCACGAAACATCTATAATACGCTCTTTTAATGATATTTCTACTGACATACCAACACCCCATTCATAGTTTTTTTCTAAATACATATAGATTATAATAATATAAAACTATTTTCATTTCAAGACTTAATCTAAAGTTGCAAGATGGCATGATTTCGTTCCTTCTTATCTTGAACCTCAATCTTTACTTTTATTAAAGAGGCATGCAAAACCTAAACAGGTTTAGCATGCCTCTCTAATTTATTATGCCATTGTACAATACTTACACGTTATGTCTGTACTCATATGGAAGTATCTTGGTCGCGTTAAAGCTTGGGCAGTCACGAACCCATTCCAGAGATTCTTTAATGATTGCCGTCTGCTGAGGAGCATTATTCGGCTCACCTGCATTTGAACCTATCGGTACGTGTGGAGCCGTAATACGAGGCGCTCCCTGCTGACGTGCGATCGGAGGAAGTGCGGCAATTACACAGCAGCTCATTCCAGCTTCTTCACAGCATCTTGTTACAATTGTTGCTGAACGGTGGCAAGTTCCGCAGCCACCTGTACACAGAACAATATCTACATCTTGTTCCTTTAGCTTTTTAGCAATTTCCGGTCCTGTTTCTCCCAAAAATTTCTCAACGTTTCCGCCGCCACCCATAAATGTATAGGTTTCCGCTGAAAGAGAACCAATAAATCCTTCCGCAACCAACTCATGAAGTCGATCTATAGGGAACATTGCATTGACATCCTTGTTAATATCAGAGTTATCAAACCCTCCGTGAGTAACCATCAATTCTGATGAAGGAGTATTGAACTCTATTGTACGATATGAAAAATCACCTGATGTGTTAAATGGTGTTTGATCTTTTTTATGAATACCACCCGCAGTAATAAATGCAACCTTGCATTCGCTCAGAGGTTTCTTGAGTTCTGTGAAAACCGGTTTTGGTGTTACCGGCACAAAAATCTCAGATTGCATACCTTCCTTCGTTGTTAATTTCATGAAATTTGCCTCCTTTTAATTAGGTTTTTTAATGGACTCTATTGGCAGGTCCTGCTTCCCCGTAATACGCATGCAGCTAAAATAGAATTCACAACTCTGTCCTACTTCAAGAACTACAGGGGTAAATACCCATCTCCGGGGTACAGCTACGGTTCCCATACCATCCATTATCGTAGCTTCTACAGCTGTATCGTTTACTATAGTTATTTTCCCGCCCAATAATGTTGGATTGATACCAAAATCAGGGTTCATATCTGAACGATCATATTCATAAGGATTTTCTACAATCTGTATGTAACTGAAATAAAATTGCAGCCGATGCCCAGGTTCTAACACTCCGTTGTCAATTACAAGAGACTTAGGAACTTTTATGACACCCAAACGTCCGTTTAAATTAATCTTTACGATTCCATCTTCAGATATTTCTTTTACTACTCCACCCATAAGTGCAGGATTAATTTGATACTCTATCATTAGTGTAATGTCCCATTATCAAGAAGAACTGTTTCAGGTAATCCAAGCAATTTATTGTTAGCATTGATTACATCATTACTCCACTTCTTTTCAGCCGGCTTAATTTCTACACCTGCCATTCTGTTTTTCAACATTTGAATTGCACGTACAGCAACTTCCTTTGTTACACAAGAGCAGCCTGCAACATCATTCTCAAATCCGCCCATATCCATATTTTCCTCAACCATAGCCGTTGCATATTCGTTACCAACAACAAGCTGTCCCTGATAAGCACAGAAAGACACTCCAACAATCGGAATACCGCGTTTTCCTGCTTGACCAATATGCTGTATAAAGTCAATATGGTTATTTCCGAATCCTTCCGTTGTAATCACACAGCCATCAATATCAAGTCCTTCAAGAAGTGAGCCAAGTCTCTCCGATACCCATAATTTTTCATCATTAACCTGAGGCGAACCTACGCAGATAACACCGATCAAATCAAGTTCTTCATCTGCTGCCAAGCCCTCTACCAGCGGCTCTCTGATATAATGACGTGTCATTTCTTTTGTAGCAGGTCCAATACAGGTCAAGGCATGTATAGAACCATCGCGAACCTGGTTCGGAGTAAGTATAATCGGCACATTACCACAATCTACGTTCTTTTGTCCGCCCAAGATACCACAAGGCTCTGTTGGGCAGATTACATTGTCATGCATAGCACCCTGTCCCATAATTTCTTTAATCAGAACAACACGTGGATTCCCTTTACGGCGAACATCCTCGCATACTTCTTCGCGAACAACTTCTCCATCATAATCCTTTAGCACATCACGAATAGCCTGTATAATATAATCTTGGCACTTATGAGCAGCAAAGGGTCCCGGACGAGACATACCAGTAAGTCTCTCAATCACTGCATGGCAGCGAATAATGATATCACCTTCATCTGCGCATCCCGGGTGACCAAAAAACATCTTCTCATCAAGATAACCTTCTGAAGAACCGAATTCATGAATCTGCACACCGTCTTCATCAACGCCTGTAAGCATAAATACAACACCATCTACTACTTTTGTCACGCCTGCACCAAGTTCGCCCTCAACCTTTGTAGCAATTGGGCAAACATCCATAATTGTTTCGGTGTATATATGCCGATTTTCGGGTCTGATTACATCAAGAGTCAGACTTTTACACAGCGCGTCTTCTAAAACTGCTTTTTCTACAATACTGCCATCAATGGTGATTTTCCCGTCTTTAATTGATGTCTCTTTGCCAATTTCAGCATCTGTGATCTTAATGTGTTTCTTTAAAAGAGTACGGATAACTTTCTTCTCTCCTGTTTTATCCGCTACAGGTACAGGTGCCGCAGCCGGTATCTGGCCAAAAGCAATCCCTGCCGGAATATCAAGACTTAATCCTTCTAATTTGTCGATTTCAACATGAATCATACCATTTCCTCCTACACATGTCTTTGCAGCTATTGATGCCGCCTTTACCGGTGTCGTTTCTGGTTTTTCCGCTTTCGGGGCTGCTTTAGCAGTCTCATTCACGCCATCCAGAATTTCTGCAGTAATCGGTGTCAGCGCTTCGCAATCTTCAACAAGTGTTTTCCCTAACACCTGCTCGATTGTCAGTCCGTCGTCGCTTAAGGTAAGCAAACCAGCATCTACCATATCATCGAACAAACCCGGATCTTCAAGATCTGCTGGTCCAATAACCAACCCTTTCTGTCTGCGACAGCAGAAAATTGCAGGGTCTTTCAAATGAGCTTTTACTGTTTCCTGTGTGATTGACATTTTCTACCACTCCTTTTTTCTTTTTATTCTTAACACTCTCCGTCCGTAGCATAACGGGAATGAAAAGTACTATTGGTTCTCTGGTTTGATTCTTCGAATCAACTTCATATTAACTGCCCTGAGAGGACCGTCCGTACAGTGATATACGGGTAATTTTAATTGTGGGGCACACGACATAACGGTATTAGAACAATCTGTACAATTACTGATCAATAATGCTTGAGCTCCTGCTTTTTTCAGTGCCATGACCTTCTGTACCTGCCCAGGACATCTACCCGGATTTTCACACTTTCTCGGAGCCCCCGGCTTTGGTTCTTTTGCCTGTTTGCAGTATTCTACTCCGGCCACTTCAGATCCCATGCTCTCAGCTATCTGCTCCAAACGCTCCTTATCTCCCCCACATGCACATACCAAAAGTCCGATTTTTTCCGGGCCTTTCCAAAACTCTTCTGCTATAAGAATGCCTCCCGTAGTCTTTATAACGGGTGACTCCATAGCCGTTCTTTTCCCGGTAAACGGACCGCCCATAATAATTTCTCCAAATTCAGGTCCAATCCCCCCTGCTTTTTCAATCATTTCGGATACAAGTGTACCTATCGGAACATTATGGAATATCTGAATTAATTCGCCATTTAACTTTCCTGCCACAGTCATGTCTTTGTCAATTAAGGGCTTCTTTAAATCCACAGCCTCCTGAATCCGACAGACCGTTTCAGCGTTAATCACTATAGCCCCCGCTGCTGACGGCAGCTGATCCACATCCAGCACAGGTCCCAGTACTTCACGCACAATTGCTCTTTCCTCGCCCATCGGGTACATATTCGGCAGCTCTGATACATAAATATCTGAAGTATCAATGGCAGTTTTTAATCTTTCAACAGCCTCAGGATGGATATTTTTTATAGCTATAGCTCCTTTTGCCGCATGGACGATTTCCATAACAATTTTCAGCCCGCGTACCAATTGTTCCGGGTTTTGTATAGCCGCTTCAATATTGTGTTCTAGAATAGGTTCACATTCCGCCGCATTAACGATGACAATGCCATCCTTTGCAAATGGTTTGCAAAGCTTTACATGTGTAGGAAACCCAGCGCCGCCAAGTCCTACAATACCCGCTTCCTTCACCAAATCCAAAGGCTTTTGGGACTGCAGTTTGACATAACCTTCTGACTGTTCCTGGTCTGCATCAATTACAATACAAGTATCCGTCAGTTCAGAAACTTCACCTGACACACTGGCATGAAGATTAGCACCTAATTTACCTTCCTGGCATTTAGCAATCATCTGCCCTCTTTTTACCCTGTCCCCTTGAGCTACAATTGGTTCACTGGGCGCGCCAATACTTTGGCTTAACAGTATGTAATATTTCTTTTGCATCTTAAATACATACCTCCTTTTATGTGTTTATTCACAGCAGCGAATGAATTACTCCATCCCTACACTGATTCGGTGTAATGACATATGGTAGATTTTTCGAATCCATCATATTATGTGCTCCCAGAAAGCCTCCCGGTTCGTTTGGAAATATTGCTGTATCATACATATTTCCCAGACCTGATACAATTTTCACCAGCATAACCTTTGCTCTTCCAGGTTTTTCTACATCTTTATATTCTAATCTTGTGTATGGCATATCATCAATTGTCTGCATTTCTTTTCGAATTTCCTGTACGATCAGGTCTGCCGCTCTATGTCCAGCCATAATTCCTTCAGCAGTACGACCTTCCCCTTCCTTAAACACTATATCAATATGTAAAAGTATATCGTCCGCTCCCGGTGTACCTGCCTGATCCAGTACAACTCTGTCTTTTAGGATTCCTTCTGAAGACCCAATATTTGAAGGTTGAAAAGAACTTGTATCTTCTATACCAGTCAACATTACAGATACCCCGGTAAGAAGATGAGTAACGCCTTCTCCTAGTTCTCCGCGTACCTTGCATGCTATCGGAGAATAATCCAAATTGGAATTCACAAAAAAATCATGTTCACCAGGCAAAACAATATTTACTTCTATTTTCTTAATTCTACTTTCAAATGCAATTATCTTTTGCTCTATCCCTCTTTGAATAGTAAGAATCCCCCCGGAAATAGATGTCTTCTCTCCAAACCTTATTTCTTTTATATGGAATTCTTTTCTCGTCAGTCTCCCTAGTGTTCTGCTTTTTTCTGCTGTTTTAACCTCAGTAAACCTGCCTGCTTTTTTCATTCTATTCTTAAGCAGTGCTACAGCCTTCATCGCATCATAACCTGTCAAATTATTCTGTCCAACAATACACGACTCATATCCAGATTCACATTTATTAAAGTCAACTATACAGTCAACATAATTATTGCTGCAAACCAAACGCCCCTGAAGTCCGATGTAGCTCATACCTACACTGGTAATCCCTTTTCTCCCAAGCTGTTCAATTACATTTACGAAATCGACATGATGATTACCCCAGCCGTCAATAGCGACAATAGCACCGTCAGCACGAACTGCCTGTGCAATATCTCCGACTCGCTTGGCTGTATAAAGTTTGTCCTCACACACTTCTGAAACTCCGTCAACAATAATCCCTGCAAAATCTAAGTCTTCTTCATTCGATAATGCCGCAGTCACCGGACAGCGAAAGTGATGCAGCGTTGTCATTTTAATGCTTGGACCAAGCCCCATAAATTTCCTCCTTATGTGAACGTCACCCAAAATAACACGATTACAGAATAGACTATATTTCAGACTATAGTACAGTCTTTAGTACAGTCTTTAGTACCGACTACAGTCCGTACCATGCTTATTATTATACGCCAAAAAAATAACAAGTCAATATTGTTACTTATAGTTTTTTGTAATCAAAGTTTTTAATATATTGAATTTTCCTATTGTATTTTCTGATTTTTAACCATTTTCAGATTTAAATAGCACTCTAATTGCCTTTTATCCTTTATTTCACTCTTTATATTTTCCACTTTGTTCATCTATTATTGTTATTTTTTTATCCATCATTTTTACTTTTTGCTTATTAAAGCAATAAAATCACTTGAACATTACTGTTTTTACAAAAATTTTATAATTAATAAAGTAATAATGTTTAATATATAAAATCAGATAACCTCCTAATAATTTCTTTTTTGTATAATTTGGACATAAAGTGAGATTATTTCAACCACTTTATCATATTCTTTATATGGTCATGATTTTAAACTTATGCTATACTACTAAAGAAGCAAAGGGGGCGTATTCAAAGGGAAAGGGAGTATTTTATGCCAAGAAAGAAACAGACTACGAAAAGCAGAATTGTAAAAGCTGCCTGGAATTTATTTTATAAAAACGGATATGACAAAACAACAGTAGAAGATATACTAAAGCTTTCTAAAACATCCAAAGGAACCTTCTATCATTACTTCAAGGGAAAAGATGCACTTCTTTCAACTCTCTCTGACTTATTTGATCAGAAATATGAGGAAATTAACAATACAATGGATTCAACTCTTCCAGCCAAGGATAAGCTGCTTCTTTTAAATCACGAATTATTTTATATGATTGAAGAGAGCATTGATATAAACCTGCTTGCATCCTTACTGTCTTCTCAATTAATTACCAAAGACCACCGTTCTCTGCTGGATGCAGATCGTTATTATTTTCAAATTGTAACAGAAGTGATTGATACAGGAATACAGTCCGGTGAATTCAACTCCTCTTCTTCGGTGGAAGAACTCGTTAAAATATACGCCATGTACGAAAGGGCGCTGCTCTATGACTGGGCTCTATGCGGAGGGAAATATTCACTTTCATCATATAGTGACAAACTACTGCCACATGTACTTGATGACTTTGAACCGGGATTATAAACTTTGACAAACACCGGTTTCACAGCTATATTGTGTTTTTTGTCGAAAACTGGTATGATAATATGAAATATATGATACGGAGGTATAATCAGTGACCGACAATACAATTCCAGATAACGCAGAAACCACTGCTGCTCAGGTTTCTGTTGAAGCACCTGATAAAAATAACAATATTCAGGAACATTTCAATGAGGATTCTACCATACCGGAATCTATTGATTCCGTTCCAAAGGAAAATACTTTTGTCAAGAAGTTTTGGGGTCTTCGTAAAAAAGATACTGAGTTTTCAAGAGATGAATGGATACTTTCTCATATAGAAAACTCACAGCTTATGGAGTATCTCCGTCTCGAACAAAAAAGAAGTGAATTTTTACAAGAGGTCAAAGATACCAGGGAAAAGCGTATTTTGAAGGCAATTGAGTTGACACTTGCCCTATTCACAACCATTGCCATTGTGTACTTATTAAAAGATGAACCTACAATTCTCATTAATATTTTATATATAGCGGGAATCGTTACTGCATTCTGGTTTTGGAAGAATCCACGCGATAAGAAATAGTATCATCAAAAATCATTACTTAACTACAAGAAAAGGCGCCCAAAAGGCACCTTTTCTTTATACTGTGAACATGTTGCGCGTTATACCATACACTCTTGTAACGCTTCGGGTTTTATTCCTGCTTCATCCATCCCCTGTTCAATTTGCTCTTGATCATCCGGCTCTGCGCACCAAGAAAGTCCGCAGCCTGCAGAAATAGCCCGCGGAACCGGAATAAGCCTCCCCGGTATATTTTGTTCCTTACATACTTTTTCCATGGCCATTGCATCGGCCGTGGTATGAAATGTTACTACCAATTTTAATGTTTTTTCTCTCATCTATAGTTTTAACCTTATTTTAAACTTATTTATCTGTTACAGTGTCGCTTTAATCTGCTGCAAGTTTTTCTACTGCCCTGACTGCAAACTCGACTTCCTCTTTCGTATTATAATGAGAAAAGCTAAACCTTACTGCTCCCTGCGCTTCTGTACACAACGCTTTATGCATCAACGGTGCACAGTGGGCACCCGGCCTTGTGGATATACCATATGTGATAAAAAGTTCGTCACTTACCTCTGCCGAATCATATTCTCCTATATTAAACGCCACAATGGGGCATCTCTGCGCAGCCTGAAAATCACCATATATTTTAACTTGGGGAATTTTACTAATTCCCTCATAAAACATCTTCATAAAAAGCAACTCTTTTTCACGTATAACATCTATTCCCACCTTTTCTATATACAAAACGCCTGCATTGAGCCCCGCTATCCCATGGCCGTTTAATGTACCTGCTTCTAATGCAGTTGGCATTTCATCCGGATGGTGAGTGTTATATGTTTCTATTCCGCTGCCTCCGCTCATCAGCGGCTTGACTTTCACCCCTTTTTTTACATACATTCCGCCTGTGCCCTGAGGACCCAAAAGACCTTTGTGCCCTGTAAAGCAAAGAATATCAATCTTCATCTTCTGTACATCAATAGGAAACACACCTGCCGTCTGTGAAGCATCTACAATCAATAGTACGTTATATTTTCTGGCTATGGTTCCCATACACTGTAAATCAATTAAATTACCTGTCAGATTTGAACCATGGGTACACACAATTGCCTTCGTATTTTTTCCAATTGCCTTTTCAACATTATCATACGAGATATTTCCGCGGTTGTCGCACCCGATAATAGATAACTCAACTCCTCGATCCTGGCATTCGTACAGAGGCCGTAAAACTGAATTATGTTCCAGAACCGTAGTAATCACATGGTCCCCTGGATTCAGTACACCTTTAAGTGCGATATTAAGACTGGCTGTAGAGTTAGGTGTAAACACAATTTGCTTTGGATTTTCTCCGCAAAAAAAACGACAAAGCCGTTCTCTTGTCTCATAAATAATCCTTGATGCACTCAAAGCAGCTTCCGTCGCTCCTCTTCCCGCATTCCCCATTGACCCCATTGCTTGTACAACCGCATCTATAACCTCTTTAGGCTTTTGCATAGTTGTTGCAGCGTTATCCATATAAATCAAAAGATTCACTCCCCTTTTACAATACGTAAAAACTTTTCAGTCAAAGCAGACATTTGAAAGTTTTTGTTGTAAACCACATTAATGTCACGTTTCCCCTGTTTGCCTCCAAGAGGAAACTCCAGGATTTTCCCTTCCCGCAATTCTTCTTCTGCAGCCAGACGAGAGATGATAGATATTCCAATTCCCTTGCTGACAGAGCGTTTTATAGTTTCCTGATTTTCCATACTAGCAACTACATTCAGATTTTCCAGCTTTATCCCCATATTTCTCATCAATTTTTCTGCTTCTTTTCTTGTACCAGATCCTTCCTCTCTTAAAATAAGAGGCTCATTTTGTATCCACATAACATCTGCCGACTGCAACTCATTTTGTTGATCCAATTCATCTCTAAGCTGCCTAAATCTTTTTGAATTGGGTGTAATTACAATTAACTCATCCTGATAAAAAGGAATGTAGTGACAATGTTTTTTTTCTAGAACAGTGCCAGTAAATCCTATGTCTACATTGTAGTTCACCACCTGCTCCACTACTTTTGCGCTGTCTGTTTCCAATAGTTTAAACTGCTCACGGGGATACTTTTCACTGAATCTAGCTAATATCTGAGGCAGCAGGTATAAAGCAGGAACACTTGATGCTGCAATTCTGATGCAATGGCTCCCTTCCTTGCGGCTTCTGTCAAAAACCATTTCTATCTGCTTTTGTACTGAAACGATTTGTTTCGCATACCCGTATAATATTTTCCCATCTTCCGATAGTTTAACTTCTTTTGTATTCCGCACAAACAATCGTACATTTAACTCCTGTTCCAAGCACGATATATGCGCGCTTATCGTAGGCTGTGTCAGAAAGAGGCTTTTAGCTGCTTTAGAAAAACTTCCTTCGTCAGCCACTGATACAAATGCTTCTAATTGTTTCAAATTCATAGATTTGATATCCTTTCACTCTCCGCACCGGTTTTCCTGGTTACCTTAATATTATCCATGTACTCCAGAATAGGCTTTGCGCTTTTTCTGCTTGTCCCAAGCATATCACGAATCTCTGCAATGGTTATTTTTCCATCTTTTTTTAACTTCTCAACAATTTTACTTCTGGCTTCCTCCATGTAACTGGATAGTGTATATATTCCATCTGCCACCTTCGCAATTTCCCCTTCATCTACTAAAAGCAGAACTATATCTTCTGCCGTCTGTTGGGAAATATCACCGAAACTGATATCTGAAAGTCTGACAAAATCAAATCTGGCAGGTTTAAATGCCAGAATCAGTTTTTGCTTAATGGCCTTATAAACTTCGTCCCGGCTTACGCAATATCCTGCTGGAGCCAGATATTCTTCATGACGGATCAAAAGTTCTTTTTCTGTCAACGTTTCTATATATTTGTCAAACACATTTAACTTTACCTTTTTCATCAATGTACTATGAATTTCAGCTTTAGCTATTCCATATCGATAAGGATACCTTTTTACATATTTATCCATTATATCAAATATCTTGGCCCTGTACCCCAGCTCATCTGCTGCATGCCACACATAGCTGTCTTTCTTCATGGAATATACACAAACCAGCCCCTGCTGCTTCAGCACATTGACGGCTGCTTCTGTTTCTTCCCTGGTTAAAGCAGTAAGTCTTGCAAGTTCAGACACAGATACCATAGAATCACGATAATCTTTCACATGAAGTTCTATGACATCTTCTGCTGTACCTGACTCTTTTTGTTTCAGACCCTCGAGAATATCTGCAGAAAATCTTTTTTTCTTTTCGGCATTTGGCTCCAGAATAATTCCGCCACCAATCGTCTCCATTGGAGAATAAAAACGTACAATAAACCTGTCTCCCCGTCGAAATGCAGCTTCTGATTCCATACGAAGCTGTACATATCCACTTTCTCCCGGTCCTATTGTTTCATCGCCAAGAAGAACAGCCCTGCATAGTATCTCACTTGTACCACTAAAGAAATGAAGACGCATATTGTTAGATAACACCCTTGTAGTAGAGTTCAACATTGTAAGTTTCACATCCATTAACCGTGAATCTTTCATACTTCCTACCGGTGCTAGTACACAACCTCTTTTTACCTCTTTTTTCTTTAAATTAGAAATATTAATTGCAACTCTCTGTCCCGCATAACATTGATCTACAGTTTCGCCGTGCACCTGAATACTCCTGATTTTACACCCTATCTGATTAGGATACATTTCCAGGGTATCTTCCTTTCGTATAGTACCGCTTACAAGAGTTCCGGTCACAATTGTCCCAAAACCCGAGAGTGAAAAAACTCTGTCAACCGGCAATCGAGGGATTGTGAATACATCTTTGGGTTCCACTTCTTTTTCACTCAATTGTTCAATGATTTGAATCAACTCCGAAATTCCCTGTCCTGTCACTGCTGAAATTTTTGCTACAGGTGCATGCTCCAGAAAGCTGCCTTTTAATTCCTCTCTGATTTCTTCTTCTACCATTTCCAGCCATTCATCATCTACGATATCACATTTATTCAGAACAACTATACTTTTCTCAATTCCCAGCATCTCAAGGATGTCCATATGTTCTCTTGTTTGAGGCATTATCCCCTCGTCCGCTGCCACTACCAGAAGCACCAGATCCATCCCAACTACGCCGGCAACCATATTATTAATAAACTTTTCATGTCCGGGAACATCTATAATTCCAGCACGGCTACCATTTTTAAGATCGAAATAAGTAAAACCTAAATCTATTGTAATTCCTCTTCGCTGTTCTTCTTCCCATCTATCCGTATTTCGTCCGGTAAGCGCTTTTATCAACGTTGTTTTTCCATGATCAATATGGCCCGCTGTACCGATTATAATGTGCTTCATATCCGTTTCCTTCCTTTTCCAGAACCTGCTGTTCCTTCAGGATCTTCACCAAATAATTCATGAAGTTTATTTCGTAAGTACGCATATCCAAAAGTATTTTGTCATTTAAAACACGTGCAACAACCGGAACAGGAAGATGACGAAGCCGCTTTTCAAATTCTGGAGTGCTAATCTCTGTAGGCTTTATTGTCACTCCCATGCTGGGTATCCTCTCCAAGGGCAGTGATCCCCCTCCGATCTGTGCATCACAGCATGTAATGTCAATATCTGCTTTTAGACCAGACCTTCTTAATAATCTTTTGAATTTTTTAGCATCACGTTCTACTACATCCAGACTTTTTGTAATCATACGTAAAACAGGTATATTTTGAATTGCTTCATCTTCAGACAGATATTCCCTAAGGACTGCTTCTAATGCAGATGCCGTAAATTTGTCAATGCGCATAGCCCTGGTAAGAGGGTTTTTCTTCATCAGATCGATATACTCTTTTTTCCCTACAATAATGCCCGCCTGAGGACCGCCCAACAGCTTATCTCCACTGAAGCAAACAACATCAGCACCACTTTTTATAGAATCCTGAACTGTCGGCTCTGCATCCAGACCATACTTACTTAAGTCAATCAGCACACCACTTCCCAAATCCTCAATGACCGGTATATGAAACCGCTCTCCCAGCAGAACCAGATCTTTCACCGGAACACTTTCCGAGAAACCGACAATTCTATAATTACTTGTGTGAACTTTCAGCATTGCTTTTGTGTTTTCGTTAATTGCCTCTTCATAATCTGAAATATGGGTTTTATTCGTAGTTCCCACTTCAACCAGTGTACTCCCACTTAATTCCATCACATCCGGTATCCTGAATTTCCCCCCAACTTCAACCAACTCTCCCCTGGATACAACAGACTCTCCTCCTTTTGCAAGAGAACTAAGAATCAGCATCACTGCCGCCGCATTATTGTTTACTGCAATAGCCGCCTGGGCACCCGTTATTCTGCATAACAGTCTTTCAAAATGGGAATAGCGCTCGCCCCGGGTTCCGCTATCGAGATTGTACTCCAGGTTAGAATAACCATTTGCAATATAAGAAATCTGTTTTAAATGTTCATGTCCGAGAGGCGCACGGCCTAAATTTGTATGGAGTATTGTACCCGTACCATTCAACACCCTGGTCATATTATGTCTATGCATAGCTGCTGCGGTCAACTCAATATTTTCCAAAAGACCATTAATTCGGGCTTGTGCCTCTTCCTCACTGTCATTATTGCTAATGTACTCTCTAAGCTTGTCCATCTCCATACGCACTGCTTCTAAAACGCTATCATAACTGTAGTATTCTATCATTTTTCTAATCAAGTCTTCTTCCATTAGAACGTCCACTTTTGGAATTCTTCGGAATAACAGATTTTTATCCATTCCCCGCTCCTCTGCAATATAATCAATATAAATAAATGAATTTTTTCTGTTTTTCAACAATCTTGCCAATAACTGAGACTTTAGTATCTAGTCCTTTTGCTTCTAAGTCAGACAAAATATCCGGCAGATATTTTTCCGGTAAACTAAAAAGTAATCCACCCGATGTTTGTGGATCATACAAAAGATCAAGATAATACTCATTTACATCTCCTGGATCAACCAATTCTATACTATGCTCTCTGTTTTTGTAGGTTCCGGCCGGCACCAGACCCATTTGTGCATATTCTACAGCATCCTTCATGTATGCCACATCACGAACAAAAATTTCCATTGTAACATCACTGGCGGACGCCATTTCCATACAATGTCCAAGAAGTCCAAATCCAGTAATATCCGTACATGCGCTGACCGGATAAACCTCAGCTACTTCTTTCGCCTTTTTATTTAAAGATGCCATAACAACAGAAGCTTCCCTTTCAGCAAAATCAGAAGCCATCTCAGCTTTCACTGCTGTATTGATGATTCCACTCCCGATCTGTTTGGTCAAAATCAACACATCTCCGGGCCTGCATCCATAATTCTTAAACACTTTATCTGGATGCACAAAACCAGAGACACTTAAACCGTATTTAGGTTCATCATCCTGAACCGAGTGCCCCCCAACTAAAACAGCACCTGATTCCAGCACTTTATCCGCACCACCTTTGAGTATTTCGCCCAAAATTTCCGGGTCAAGACAGTTTGGAAATCCAACTATATTCAGAGCAACTTTTGGTTCTCCCCCCATAGCGTAAACATCACTCAGGGCATTGGCCGCCGCTATCTGTCCAAATGTATAAGGATCATCAACAACAGGAGTGAAAAAGTCCAACGTCTGAATCATGGCAATATCGTCTGTAACCTTGTAAATAGCTGCATCATCAGCTGTTTCAATTCCAACCATGAGATTTTCATCATGGAATTTTGGCAACTTACCCAGAACCTGGGCAAGGGTCTCCGGACCTATTTTAGCGGCTCAACCGGCTGTTTTTGCCAATTGGGTCAAACGCACATCTTTCCCCTTGTTCATCTTCTTCATCACTCCTTTCATTTCTCTATTATATTAAGGACGAATTATTTTATCAGCATTATTCATTGCCTCTACAATAGCATACATATTTGTTACTGTTCCTACCTGAAGCTTTTCTTTGAGTCCATAATAATCCAAACATGTACCACAAGTAAGAATCTCTACTCCCTGGGCTTCTAAATCTTTTAAATCAGTCAGGGAATCTGACCCTTCTGATGTTAATTTTGCTCCGCCATTATAGAATAATACTGCTTTAGGAAGTTCATCAAGCTGGGAAACTGCAAAAATAAACCCTTTTATTAATACTTTCCCCAATTCATCGTTTCCACTTCCCATTATATCTGAGGAGATCACAATTACTGTATTCTTTCTTTTATCAGGTACACATTGTGTTTCTTCCTCACTATCCAGGGACACCTGTTCTGCCATCTCCTGATTCACCTCAATAATGACCTTAAACTCTTTTTCTCCCATTTTTTCAGATTTGACACTTCCGCCTGAACTAACCGCCATTTTAGTCACATTCTGCACAGCGATCTCGTTGTCAACTAAAACTTCCAGCGTATCCGCTTTCTTTAGTCCCATCATTGCTTTTTTTGTCTTTACTACTGGAATTGGGCATGCATCTCCCATAGCATTCACTGTAATCATTTTTGTTTCTCCTCTCTATTGCATATCTTTTTAACTCCAGACAAGTTATAGATACATTCTATCACTGATTTACATTTCAGTAAACATAATTTATTTTTACCAGGAAAACTTATACAAAAACATGGTACAATTCTATAAAACAATGCTATAATATCACAGTGACAAATTCTGTAAGTACAAATAAAATAATAAAATAAGCTTGAATTGTACAGCCTTATGTGTAAGATAAATTCAACAATGAAAGGAAATAAATATACGATGTGGATTGCAGACAACTGGAAAGACTATGAAGTCATAGATTGTTCAAACGGAGAGAAACTGGAGCGCTGGGGAGATTATTTTTTGGTCAGACCCGATCCCCAAATCATCTGGGATACCCCTCGTCTTCGCAAGGAATGGCGGCAGCCTAACGGGCATTATCACCGCAGTAAGAAAGGCGGAGGAGAATGGGAATTTTTTCAGCTTCCTCATCAATGGCCGATCAATTACAAAAATCTGATATTCAATTTAAAGCCTTTTAATTTTAAACACACCGGCCTTTTTCCGGAACAAGCCGTGAATTGGGACTGGTTTTCCCAAAAAATACAACAAGCCGAGCGCCCGGTAAGAGTACTTAATTTATTTGCTTACACCGGAGGTGCCACTCTGGCTGCTGCTGCAGCTGGTGCGCAAGTCACCCACGTGGATGCCTCAAAAGGGATGGTAGCCTGGGCTAAAGAAAATGCCGAATCCTCCGGTTTAAGAGATGCTTCTATTCGGTGGCTGGTAGATGATTGTGTTAAATTTGTGGAACGCGAAATTCGCAGGGGCAATACCTATGATGCAATCATTATGGATCCGCCATCTTATGGTAGAGGTCCCAAAGGTGAAATTTGGAAAATTGAAGACATGATTCATCCCCTGATTAAACTATGCACACAGCTATTGTCCACGGATGCTTTATTCTTCCTGATTAATTCATACACCACAGGTCTTGCACCGGCCGTCCTCGCTTATATGCTTTCTACAGAGCTTAAATCATGGTCGGGTACTGTGGATGCTCAGGAAATAGGACTTCCGGTAAGCGGTAACTCTCTGGTACTCCCTTGCGGAGCTTCAGGACGGTGGGAACGTAATTAAGCAAAACAGCAGGTTCATGACATTCTTTGCAATAGTCATAAATCTGCTGTTTTTTTGTCTATTACTTTTATGGACAACATTTTTAAACTTGAATCTTATCCAAAACTTCTCCAATTGGGGCAGATATACTCAGTTCAGCACGGACATCTCTGGCTGTCTTGGATTTATTAATTACAATCATATTTCTGCCATGAAAATAATCAATGAAACCAGCGGCAGGATAGACCACCAGTGATGTCCCCCCGATAATCAGAGTGTCCGCCTGTGCAATAGCCGTTACTGTCTTATCCATAGTTATTGTGTCCAACCCCTCTTCATAGAGAACTACATCAGGCTTAACGATTCCTCCACAAGAACATAAAGGAATCCCTTGTGCATCCTTGACATATCGTGCATCATAGAACTTTCCACATTTTATACAATAATTTCGGTGTATGCTGCCATGAAGTTCATATACCAACTTGCTCCCTGCGGCCTGATGAAGCCCATCAATATTTTGAGTAATAACTGCTTTCAACTTACCCGCTTTCTCTAGTTCTGCCAGCTTAAAATGAGCAGGATTAGGCTTTGCATCTAATATCAGCATTTTTTCTTTGTAAAAGTCATAGAATGCTTCAGTGTTTTCCATAAAAAACCGGTGACTCACCACCTGTTCAGGTGAATATTTGTATTCCTGATAAAATATCCCATCAGCACTCCTAAAATCAGGAATATTACTTTCTGTAGACACACCTGCACCACCAAAAAACACAATTTTTCTACTTTCATTAATAATGTCCTGCAGCTTCTCTATTTCTTTCTCGTACATATTGACCTCCTGCTTTCTCACCCTTACAGATTTCAGCAGCATTGTATTATCTAGTCCTCTTTTATATTCCCTTGCTGAATATGCCTGTCCACTACGTCCTGTATGTATCTCCAGATTTTCAGCGAAGTATCTTCTATCTTTTCGTTGCGTTTATAAATTTGAGATTTTTTAACCTCATGCTCTGCCCAGCTTTTCCCTTCTGCTGCATCATTAAGAATCAGTGGCTGTAAATTATCCAGAAGATGAGCGTATTTAGCTTCCGGACTTTTGTAGTCCTCGAATTCTTCCCACAGTTCCCGATAAAAACCCTCCTGATCTGTTGGCAGTATACCAAAAATACGTTCTGCCGCCTGCACTTCGCGCTCTCGTTTAGTTTCTGCTCCTACAGGATCATAAGCATAGGTATCACCTGCATCAATTTCAACTAAATCATGAATCAAGACCATAATCATGACTTTTGTGATATCGGCTTCGGGCACATACTCTTTCAGTAATACAGCCATTAATGCAATATGCCAGGAATGTTCCGCATCATTTTCTTTTCGCTGTCCGTCAGCCAGATATGTCTGCCGGTAGATATTTTTGACTTTATCTATTTCTCTTATAAACTGAATTTGCTGCTCCAATCGTGTCATACCCTTACCTCTTTCCACTTATTTATGAGCTTTATAACCACGGAAAAATGCAGATAAACTATCCAGCGTTTTTAACAGAACCGGTATCTCTTTTTCGTCAAGGCTTTGAATAACAGCATCTGTCATTTGCATATGAAAATCTTTGTGATGACTAAAGGCCTTCCTGCCTTTTTCGGTCAATCGGATATATACTACACGCCGATCAGCTTCACTGCGCTCACGTATAACATACTTTTTGTTCACCAGACTATTCACGGACGTGGTTAAAGACCCGGCAGTAATACCGAGTTTTTTGGCTACTACTGACATTGTACTGTCAATGCCGGGGCCTATAGCCTCTATGATATGCATATCATTATTACTTATATCTTTAAACTCTTCCGTAATAATAGCTTCTTCTTCTAATTCCCATATCTCGTTAAATAAATGAACAAGAATGTCATTAATCGTTTCGTGCGCATTCACAGATACTGTGCTCCTTTCCCCATTCCACCTTAGCTGTCACTGTGTTTTCTACTTTAAAACATAGATTCAATGACTTCTTTTACTGTCTCAATACGGGTTGCTTTATAAGCATCTGCACCGCAAAACAACAGGGCCCGTTCAACCTCACCTCTCGCCGCATAAACCAGACTGTCTGTAATACAATATGGTATCTCAGAAGGGTTACATTTTGCAAGACAGCCATGACAGGGCGTGTGTGGTATCTTTTCCCCTAGCATAACACGTTTTAGGAATGGATTCAAGATTGCACGTCCCGGCATACCTACAGGGCTCTTCACGATAACAATATCATCCTTTTCAGCTTTAATATAACATTCCTTATAGTTTATGTGGGCATCACATTCTTTGGTGGTGACAAACCTTGTGGCCACCTGAATACCATCCACCCCCAGATGTTCAGCATGTTCTACATCTGCTTTTTCATATATCCCGCCGGCCAGAATAACAGGAATCTTTGTTTGATACTTAATTTCATAATCCCGGACAACACCTATGATTTTATTGACCTCATTATCATATACCTTCTGAGTATAAAATTCCAGTTCTTCTTTTTTAAACCCTAGATGCCCCCCCGCCTTTGGTCCTTCGATAACAATTATATCCGCTGTTCTCTGGTACTTTCTGTCCCAGTACTTTAAAATAACCTTAGCTGACTTTTCAGTAGAAACAATAGGAGCAATCTGAACATCACTTCCAGCTGTAATCTCAGGAAGTTCTATGGGCAGTCCCGCACCTGAGATGATCAGATCAGCTCCCGATCTAACTGCTGCCTCAACGTGCTGTCTGTAATTTTTTAAAGCAGTCATTATATTAAATCCAATAATTCCATTTGGAGATATCTCTCTTGCCTTTTTCATTTCACTGTAGATTGCCCTTAAATTAGCCTCATTGGGGTTTTTGTCAAAATCAGACTCACGATAGCCTATCTGAGCCGTCGAGATTATCCCAACGCCACCTTGTGCCGCTACTGAGCCAGCAAGTCTTCCCAGACTAATTCCAACCCCCATTCCGCCCTGAATCAAAGGTACTCTAGTTGTTTTTTTGCCTACTTTAATTGGGTTCATTTATGAAACATCTCCTTTGCCTCTATCTTTGCCGGAATCGGCGGTAGCGCATTTCTGCAAGTTCATGGGCAGAAACTTCTGAATACTTATTAAAAAATTCCTGTAAATTTACGTTTAAAATATTGCTTACTTTTTCAAGATTCTCTCTGGTATACTGTTTAGGTTCAGGAATGATTTTTTCAATTACCTTAAGTTCCAGCAGGTCTTCAGCCGTTAACCGCATAACTCTTGCAGCTTCACAGGCCTTTTTGCTGTCTTTCCACAGTATACTTGCAAAGCCTTCAGGAGACAGTATGGAATATACAGCATTTTCCAACATCCACACCTCGTTTGCAACTGCCATCGCTAAAGCGCCTCCGCTTCCGCCCTCACCTATCACAACAGATAGTATGGGGACTTTCAATGCAGACATTTCAAAAAGATTTCTGGCTATAGCCTCACCTTGACCTCGCTCCTCAGCTTCAAGACCGCAAAAAGCTCCCGGGGTATCTACAATGCAGATAACCGGACGTTCAAACTTCTCTGCCTGTTTCATCAGCCGAAGTGCTTTTCTATATCCCTCAGGTGATGGCATTCCAAAATTACGGGTTATATTTTCTTTCGTTGAATTGCCTTTTGCCTGGGCTATAACTGTTACCGGCTTTTTTTCAAAGTAAGCTATACCGCCAATAACTGCCTTATCATCCTTATAATAACGGTCTCCATGAAATTCAATAAACCCCTCAAATAGAGCTTCAATATAATCACTTCCAACAGGTCGATCTTTTTTTCGGGATAATTGAACTCTTTCCCAAGGATCTAGCTTAACATTTTTTTCAGATATCTCCTCAGCTGCAGTTTGTTCAACTGTTTTTTCTTTCTTTTTCTTCTCATTTTCCCCGTGCACTGATCTACTATCATGTGCTCTTAATATTTCTGAAAGCGTACTCTTTATTTTCTCACGTTCAACAATTTTATCAATAAACCCATGCTCCAAAAGAAATTCTGATCGTTGGAATCCCTTAGGAAGTTTCTCCCCAATGGTTTGCTCTATGACTCGTGGACCGGCAAACCCAATTAGAGCATTAGGCTCCGCCAGTATAATATCCCCAAGCATGGCAAAGCTTGCGGTAACACCACCTGTGGTTGGATCTGTCAAAACAGAAATATACAGAAGTCCCGCATCACTATGACGTTTGAGCGCTGCGGAAGTTTTGGCCATTTGCATCAGGGAAACAATGCCTTCCTGCATTCTTGCCCCCCCTGAACAGGCAAACATAATAACAGGAAGTTTTTCTTTTTGGGCACGTTCTACCGCACGAGTGATTTTTTCTCCCACTACTTCCCCCATACTCGCCATTAAAAATCGTCCGTCGCACACACCGATTACCGCCGGGTTTCCATCAATTGTAATTCTCCCCGTCACAACAGCTTCCTTCAGCCCTGTTTTTTCCTGCAATCCTTTTACCTTTTCTTCATACCCTTTAAATTGCAAAGGATTTGCGGTAACAATATCTCTATCCCACTCTTCAAAAGAATTTTCATCTGCAACCATTTCTATTCGTCTATAAGCATGAATGTGAAAATATCCTCTGCATTTAGGACAGCAGTAAAAACTTTGTCTCACTTCCTCCGTCAAAATGGACGCTCCGCATTTATTGCACTTACTCAGCAGACCATCCGGAACTTCAGGTTTAGACTCTCTCAGAGAGATATAATTCTTTCTTTTGGTCTTTTTAAACATATTCTGTAACTTCATATGACAGCTCCTAACTTTCCACTTCAAAAGGATTTCCCATAGGCTAATCCCTATTACGCTACATTTTTCAGAATAAACCCAAATATCACCGCTTTGATTTTATAATTTTTCAATAAACGCTATGTCTATATCTCCTGATTCAAAATCTTTGTGATGCAGTATTTCATATTGGTAGTCAACATTTGTTTCAATTCCCTCTATAATAACTTCACCAAGTGCACTGCGCATTTTACGAATTGCTTCTTTTCGGTTTTTTGCGTGCACAATAAGTTTTGCAAGCATGGAATCATAATACGGCGTTACTTTACAACCACTGTAGATGGCAGAATCAATCCGCACTCCTTTTCCGCCTGGAAGATACATATCTGTAATTATTCCGGGGGAAGGGAGAAAATTTTTCCTTGGATTTTCCGCATTAATACGACATTCAATCGCATGACCGACTATCTTCACATCCTTTTGTGAATAACTTAATGTCTTTCCTTCTGCTATGTGAATTTGCTCCTTAATCAGATCAATCCCCGTTACCCACTCAGTTACCGGGTGTTCCACTTGAATTCTCGTATTCATCTCCATAAAATAAAAGTTACCGTTTTTTTCTAATAAAAATTCAATTGTTCCGGCATTTGTATAGCTGGCTGCTCTGGCTGCCTTCACAGCGGCATCACCCATTTTTATCCGCATTTCCTCTGAAAGTGCAATTGAAGGGGCTTCTTCTATCATTTTCTGATGATTTCGCTGAATTGAACAGTCACGTTCACCCAAATGAATAATATTTCCATGCTTATCTGCAAGAATCTGAAACTCAATATGTCTGGGATGCTGGACGAAGTGCTCGATATACATGGTGTCATCACCAAAAGCCATCTTTGCCTCTTTCTGTGCTGTATGAAAGCTGTTTTCAAACTCCTTTGGCGATTCTGCTACACGCATTCCTTTACCGCCACCCCCAAGAGCCGCCTTTACAATAACTGGATAACCGATTTTTGCAGCAACTTCGGCACCTGTTACGGCATCGTATATAGGTTCTGTACTTCCAGGAATTACCGGAACACCTGCCGCAACCATGGTATTCCTGGCTTCCTGCTTGTTTCCCATTTTTCGGATCACACTTGACTTTGGCCCAATAAACGTAATATTGCACTGCTCGCATAGCTCCACAAATTTACTGTTTTCAGACAAAAATCCGAATCCGGGATGAATAGCATCTGCGCCGGTAACCATTGTGGCGCTGATCAGTCTGTCCATACTTAAATAACTCTCTGATGACGGTGCCGGTCCAATACAAATAGCTTCATCAGCCAGCTGTGTATGCAATGCTTCCTTGTCTGCTTCAGAATAAACAGCTACTGTTTCTATTCCCATTTCACGACAGGCCCTGATAATACGCACGGCAATTTCTCCCCGGTTTGCAATCAATACTTTTTCAATCATACCCTGCACATCTCCTTAATTTCCTACCATAAACGTCAGTTCTGCACTGACAACAACCTTACCATCCACAGATGCTGTTGCCTGACCGACACCAACCGGACCTTTACATTTAATAATTTTTGTTTCCAGTTTTAGTTTATCTCCCGGATATACCATACCTTTAAACTTGCATTTAGAAATTGCTCCGAAAAAGGCAATTTTACCTTTGTTTTCCTCTACACTTAAAATAGCAACTGCACCAACCTGCGCGAGCGCCTCTAGAGTCAATACTCCCGGCATTACCGGATGTTCAGGAAAATGACCTTTAAAAAAATCTTCTCTGTAAGTCACACATTTATATCCCACGGCATATTCACCGGGTTTGTAATCTTCTATATAATCAACCAGCAAAAAGGGGTGTCGATGAGGAATAATTTCCTGAATTTGTTTTATGTCTAGTTTATTCACTTTTTACCTGCTTTCTCTTTTTACTATTTCTAGTTTGTGTCTTTGATTACAAACAGAGGCTGCCCATACTCCACCGTATCTCCGTTTTGCACAAGTACTTCCGCTACAATTCCCGAAAAATCACTTTCGATATCATTCATCAACTTCATGGCTTCCACTATAGCAAGAACCTGGCCAACTGACACGGTATCCCCTATATTTATAAAGGGATCTGCTCCTTCAGAGGGCGCAGAATAAAAAGTACCTACAAGAGGCGATTTCACTACCTTTTTTGATGCATCTTCTTTTGTTGTGCTCGTTGCTTCCACTGCAGATGTTTCACTTTCTGTTTCTGCCCGATGTAATAGGGGCATTTGCTGAACCGGCACCGCTGTATTGATCTGAACATCTAGGTTTTTTTTCAATGTAAGTTTTACATCGTTTTCCTCATATTTAAACTCCGTTAAATTTGAACTGGATACAGCTTCTAACAACTGTAATATCTGCTCTGCTTTCATGCCACTTACCCTATCCTTCATATTTTTTTACTAGTAAGGTTGCATTATGACCACCAAATCCCAGAGAATTTGTCAGTACATAGTTCACATCTTTTTTAACCGGTGCCCCTATTGCATAATTCAAATCGCATTCGGGATCGGTTTTTGTAGTTCCCATTGTCTGGTGAATAAAGTTATTTTGAATACTCTTTACACACACAATAAATTCCACTCCTCCAGCTGCTCCAAGCAGATGTCCTATCATGGATTTTGTAGAATTAATAACCACATTATCAGCTGCTGTTCCCAATGCGTATTTAATCGCTTTTGTTTCAAAAAGGTCATTATGATGGGTGCTGGTTCCATGAGCGTTAATGTAATCAATTTGTTCTGGTGAAATCTTGCCTTCCTGGATTGCCAGTTTCATTGCCATACCGGCACCTTCACCGTTTTCCTGCGGAGAAGTGATATGGTAGGCATCTCCTGTAGAACCATACCCAATCAGCTCTGCATAAATATCTGCTCCCCGTGCTTTAGCATGATTTAGTTCTTCAAGAACTACAATCCCTGCACCTTCGCCAAGAACAAAACCACTTCTTTCTTTATCAAACGGAATAGATGCCCTCATAGGATCAGTGCTTGCAGACAATGCCGTCAATCCTGAAAATCCGGCAACACCTGTTGGACAGATACAACTTTCTGTTCCTCCTGCTACCATAACATCAGCATCATCATACTGGATTGCCCGGAAAGCATCCCCAATACAGTTTGTTCCCGATGCACAGGCCGTTACTACATTAGTACATTTACCTTTTAAGCCCAGCTGTATTGAAACATTTCCTGCAGCCATATTAGATATCATCAGTGGTACCATAAGAGGATTTACTCTGCTTGGTCCTTTTTCCTTGATTTTAGTATAGTTCTCTTCTACAATCTGAAGACTGCCTATCCCTGACCCTACAATAACTCCGGCCCTGTATGGATCTTCCTGTGACATATCAATCCCCGCATCTAAAAAAGCCTCTTTGGCTGCTGCTACCGCATACTGAGAAAATGTCTCCATCCTTTTGGCTGCTTTGAAATCCATCCGCTCTTTTGCAATAAAGTTTTTTACTTCAGCTGCGATCTTCACTTTATAATCGGCTGCGTCGAACTTTGTAATTTCTCCTATTCCCACTTTACCTGCACAAATCCCACTCCAGAAATCCTCCACTGAATTTCCGATGGGAGTCACTGCTCCCATTCCGGTTACTACCACTCTTCTTTTCATCTCAATCTCCTAACTCACTGGACTTCTTTTATTGTGTTGCAAAGACTGCCTACATTGCAATTCCGCCGTCAACTCCTAAAACCTGACCGGTTATATACCTGGCTTTTTGAGAGGCAAGAAATACTACTGCTTCGGCAATATCTTCCGGTTCACCAAAATGTCCAAGTGGAATTTGGGCACAAGATAATTCCTTTACCCGATCAGGAAGAACTTCTGTCATCTCAGTATTAATAAACCCGGGAGCAACAGCATTAACGGTGATGCCTCTAGAAGCCAGTTCTCTAGCTGCGGATTTGGTAAGTCCTATGACGCCTGCTTTTGAAGCAGAATAGTTAGCCTGACCTGCATTGCCCATCACCCCGGATACAGAGGAAAGATTAATTATTCTCCCGCTTCTTTGTTTAATCATCTGCCTTGCGGTAAAACGCATACAATTAAATGTTCCCTTTAGATTCGTATCAAGAACACCATCAAATTCTTCTTCAGACATTTTAATCAGTAAATTGTCTTTTGTAATTCCCGCATTATTTACCAAGATATCAATTCTTCCAAATTGCTCTATAACGTTCTTTATAAAGTCCTGACATGCACTATAGTCAGATATATCACACTGATACAACTCTGCTTTTTGGCCGTTTAACTCTATCGTTTTTTTCACTTCTTTGGCACGCTCCAAAGAGCCATTATAGTTAATAATCACTAAAGCACCTTTTTCAGCAAGCTTTAATGCAACTGCTTTACCAATTCCTCTAGAAGCGCCTGTAACAACTGCAACTTTCCCTTCAAACTCAATTTTTTCTAACATAGCTCTTCAACCGCCTTATCCACGTCTTTCCAAGTTTCAATATTATAGACTTTTACATTTTTATCTATCTTTTTCATAAATCCAGCCAGAGTTCTTCCCGGCCCAACTTCAACAAAAATATTTACTCCACCTTTTATCATGTTTTCCATACTTTGCTGCCAGCGTACAGGAGCTGCGACTTGTTTTTCCAATAGATCCTTTGTTTTGCTGATATCATCAATATAGCAGCCTGTGACATTTGTTACATAAGGAATATCCAGCATCTGAAGTTCTATACCGTCCAATACCTTTCTCAGTTCTTTCCCAGCTTCCAAAAGCAAAGGAGAGTGAAAAGGTCCACTTACATTTAGAGGGACTACTCTTTTAGCTCCAGCTTCCACGAGCCTTTCTGACGCATAGTTTATACTTTCTTTCCGCCCTGTAATTACAATTTGCCCCGGGCAATTGTAATTAGCAATGCTGGTCCCTTCAATTTTCTCAAGGATAGATTCAATTTTACCAGCTTCCATACCCAGTACCGCTGCCATAGCACCTTTTCCATTTGGCACTGCATTCTGCATCAATATCCCACGCTTTCTCACAGCAGTTACTGCATCTTCCACAGACATACCGCCTGCCATAGCTATTGCACAATATTCGCCAAGACTTAACCCTGCTGTTACATCTGGCATCAGCCCCTTTTCTTCCATTGTCTTTGCCATAGCAAGACAGGTCACTACAAGTGCCGCCTGAGTATATTCTGTTTGATTTATTTTCTCATTTTCTTCAAAACACAGTGACTTCATATCTATGCCCAATTGTTTAGATGCATCATCAAATATCTTTTTGGCTGTAAGGCTATTATCGTAAAATTCCTTTCCCATTCCCACTTTCTGTGCACCCTGCCCTGGAAATATAAATGCTGTTTTATTCATAGAATCCGATTCCCCCAATCAGACCGTCAGTCTCTTTTATCAGTTTCTGCATTAATTCCCGACAAGACAATTCCTCTTTTACCATTCCTGCTATCTGACCTGCCATTACACTTCCGTTTATTACATCACCTTCAACAACAGCTTTTCGAAGACCACCCAAAGTCAATAGTTCTAACTCTTCAAATCCGGCACCTTCCTGTTCTTTAAGTAAATAAGTCTTGGTCATCTGATTACGCAGCGCGCGTACGGGATGCCCTGTTGATCTTCCTGTAACTCTGGAATCAATATCCCGGGCTTTTAAAATACAGCGTTTGTAGTTTTCATGAACAACAGATTCCTTAGTCACAACAAAATGGGTTCCCAGCTGTACCCCTGAAGCTCCCAGCATAAATGCTGCGGCAATTCCTCGGCCATCCGCAATTCCTCCGGCTGCAATAACGGGGATATTCACCGCATCGGCAACCTGGGGCACGAGTACCATGGTTGTATTTTCACCTATATGGCCTCCTGCTTCCGTCCCCTCTGCTACCACAGCATCTGCACCGCAACGTTCCATACGTTTGGCAAGGGCCACCGATGCTACCACCGGCATCACTTTAACTCCGGCCTCTTTCCACATTTTCATATACTTTTCAGGAGAGCCTGCTCCGGTGGATACGACCTTAACGCCTTCTTCTACAATAATCTTCGCTACTTCATCAGCATAAGGGCTCATCAGCATAATATTGACACCAAAGGTATTATCTGTCTTGTTTTTTGCCGCCCTGACTTGTTCTCTTACCCAGTCAGCCGGTGCGCTTGCCGCCCCGATCAGCCCAAGCCCGCCTGCCTCAGATACAGCAGCTGCAAGATGATGTTCAGCAACCCATGCCATTCCACCCTGAATTATTGGATATTTAATTTCTAAAATTTCGGTTACTTTTGTTTTCATACAAACAACCTTTCTGCTGCGTTAAAATTTACTTGTGTGCTTCCAGATATTTTATTACATCACCAACTGTAACCATCTGTTCCAGATCTTCTGATGGAATCTCCACACCAAATTCTTCTTCAAAAGCCATGACCATCTCAAATAAGTCCAGTGAATCTGCAGCCAGATCCCCCTTAAAATTAGTCGTCTCTGTAAGGTTCTCAACTTCTGCTCCTAATGATTCTGCTACTATTTCTTTTACTTTTTCCAACATTTTTTTAATCCCTTTCCTTGTTTAAATTTATTTTTTGTATTTATGTAATCCAGCCAAGCCGGAAATTACCTTCCATATGTGTTTTAAAGAGTTTTCTACCACTCTAAACAGGAAGCTCCCCAGGATAGTCCTGCCCCAAAACCTGCAATAACTATCTTATGCCCTTTTCTGAGCACTCCTTTTCTATTCAGCTCATCCAGCAAAATAGGTATGCTTGCGGATGAGGTATTACCGTATTCGTCAAGATTCACAGGAAACTTACTGATATCCTCTTTTAGACGTTTTGCCACCGCTTCTATAATTCTTTTGTTAGCCTGATGTAGTACAAAATAATCAATGTCCTCTGCCTGAAGATTATTCTCATGCAAAACTTCCAAAATCACTTCCGGTACCTGCTTAACCGCAAATTTAAAAACAGCCTGACCATCCATCTGCATATAGGTATCGGCTTCAAAGGACTTTTCTGCCAAGGATGTTATGCTATCTGTTTTTCCCGGCATAACCTTCCGGTGTCTGCTCATACAAGTCAGTGCGCTTCCCCGTTCTCCATCTGAATGGGATATTGGTTTGAACATTTCTGCTTCCATAGCTTTCATCACAACAGCACCCGCTCCATCACCAAAAAGTATACAAGTTCCCCGATCTTTCCAGTTCACCATATTAGACAAACTCTCAGAACCAACAACCAGTATATTACTGTACATACCCGAAGCCACAAATGCCATCGCAGTATTATATGCAAAAACAAAACCGGTACAGGCTGCATTTAGGTCAAAACATGTGGCATTAATTGCTCCAATTTCTCTCTGCACCTCGCATGCTGTACAGGGTAGAAGCACTTCAGAGGTAAACGTGGAAACAATAATCATATCCAGTTCCTTGGGAGCCGTTCCACTGTTTTGGAGAGCATATCTAGAAGCTTTAACCGCCATGGACACCGTTGTATCCTCTTGTATAATATGTCTTTTTATTACTCCGGTTCTTTCCCGTATCCACTCATCACTTGTATCAACAAATCTGGCCAGATCATTGTTATCTAAATAGTAATCAGGTACATAGGAACCAGTTCCACAAATCTTTCCAATCATAATTCTATCTCCACATTTTGTTTTTGTTTTAAATAACTTAACTATAAAATAATTTGATTATCAAAGTATATCATATTGTGTTCATTTGTCAAGAATTAATCTTCATATTCTGTAATAAATTTGTAACAAATTTTTACATAAAAAATGGTTTCTGGGGTTTACAAAGCGATAGCCTTATGATATGATATCATTTGTCGAGCGGAAGTGGCGGAATGGCAGACGCGCTAGATTCAGGTTCTAGTGGGAGTTATCCTGTGAGAGTTCAAGTCTCTTCTTCCGCATTGTCTATGAGAGTGGAAAAGCCTTGCAAATAGCGGGTTCTTCCGCTTTTTTATTGCCCTGAATTATGACCCAATTTTGATTACCTTTGATTACCTTTTCTTCATTATCACTATTTAACGCAATTTCTAGTTGATTTTCTATCTGTTCTTCCCCTTTTCTATCAAAACAGTAGTTCTTATATGTAGTCTTTTCATTTTCATGCCCAACTTGTTTCCTGATAGTATTAATATTAACTGAATTATCAATCAGTGTAGAGATATACGTTTTTCGCATCTTATGAGGACTTTTAAATGGAATACCAATATGATTACAATATTTCTCTAGTTTCCACGAAACGGCTGATTCCTTAATACGTTCCCCGTCCCTGACAAACAGATACTCACCTTTATAGCCCTTTACTCGATTAACTTCTTTTATATTCTCAACCACAGCCCTAGCTTGTGCCACCATATATACTTCACGATCTCCTGCATCCGTTTTCGTGTGCTCTGCTACATCAATGGATACTCGGCTATAATTAACACCGTCTTTAGTCTCAAACTCTCCTACCTCCATTCGCTGTATATGAACATAATTCCCCTTGATGTCTGATTCCTTGATGGCAACGGTTTCCCCGGGACGGGTTCCAAGATTAAAGGCAAGTATAACCGCTAGTGGTGTCGTATCTACCGGATTTCTTTCAAAATCAAACCACGCTTCCTTTATAATCAGTACCTGTTCTGATTCCAGATACACTTGAGTATTATCATCCTTTTTCTTTGTCTTACGGAACATTTTTGCACTGATTTTAACTTCCTGAAATATATCATACTCAATATATCCTTTTTCTTTGGCGTATTTCATACAATCACGCATGATATGAGACATGGTAAAATACTGCTGCTTACTCATATCATATTTTTTTATCATGCTATGTGCCCATTCATCTAAAGATATTTTATCTAGTTTCTTTAAAGGAACCTTTATTATAGAGTCTTCTAAATAAAATCGCTTCCATTCGCTTGTATAGCGTTTAATAGAAGAGGAACGCTTTGTATGCATACTTTTATGAGACAACCAATCAGGATATATTTCCTCAAGAGTAATGCCACATTCTTTTGATTTTTTAAATTCCTCTATAATGACTTTATCTATTTTTTCTTCTGTTGTTCGTTTTATGAGTCTCCTTCCATCCTTTTTGGTTTTGTCTTTTACATAAGTATACCAAAATCCATTTTTTCCCGACCATTTAGAATACTCATGTTGTTCTAATATTCTTTTTTTATTCTGCATTTCTAATTGCATTCGCACATCATCCATATTGATCATACCACTGTCTAAAATGTATTTCAACATTTCGGATTGCTCCATGCTATTCATAATTCATTCATCACTTCCTTTTTTACGCAAACAAGGAACGGATTTCTCCGTTCCCTGTCTCCATTTCCTTTTTGACAAATAAAAAATTTATTCCCTATGACAACATGCAAAAAATCTCACAATCTTTTCACAAAATATACCCTTTACCAAGCAATGCTGAAAGCAATGTCAAAAATAATATTACAACCAGCGTACCAAAAAACATAGTCAACAAAAAATATAAAATAGTATAATTAACAAACAGTACAATAACAATCATTAAAATTACTCTTTTAAATTCCTTCATAATTAATATTGTAACTATTACCACCAACGCTGTAAGCAAAACACATCCAGCAAAATAAAAACGATATTCAGGCTCCTTAAAAATTGCCCACGCCCAATCATATTTATTTTCATAATCCTGTTTTCTATCCGATAACGCTTGAACATATTTGCGTAAACAAATATTAAATATTATAACTATAATTGCTAATATTACTTCTGCTATTAATAATATAACACCTTTATCTTCTGACATGCTCCAGTTCCTACTATCCTATTCTTCCTAATACAAATGCTACCAGTGCCCATATAAAAGCTAATTTTGCCATATCTATTTGATTTTCGTCCTTATTTTTCACCCTTAACCAAGAATTTAATATTTTAAATATATCATAGCTTATCCAAACCATCCATGATGAAGTCAACCAAATCATAAAGATCAATGATAAAAAAAACTGCCCCTGAGCCACTGCTGAAAGTACCCAGACAACATCAAGTATTAACAGTATCACTAATCCAACAGACTGCACTAATCTTTTTATATTTATCTCATCTAAAAGAGGTGCTATTAGTAATATTATTAAACTAATACCTAAAATCCCAATCTCCAATGTCCCTATACTATGCTCAGGTACATTACCAGTCTTAATCATTTCATCTACTTTTACTAAAACAGGAAATAGATTTACTTTTATCCATTCAACCAAGCCAAATGTAAACAAACCACCAATTCCCACAAAATATAACACTTTATGAAACCCTTTTAGATTAATATAGTGCCTGTTCATAATTAAATATTTCCTTTCTGTTATTTATTATATCAAACATTTTTAAATTATAAAAGCAAAACAAATTAAATTAATTACTGCTCTTATTGAATACATGCCTCCTCCCAAAACAGCGAATTTGCTATATACAAATCTTCTAAGTTCTGCTTATACGTTTCTATTTCATCTACCAATCCATAAAAATCAACATCTGAATATACCTTCCGTAACATAGAGTCGGTTTTCATTCTGTTAATCATCCGATAAGCGTTTGTCAGCATTTTTTCATAACATGGAGGAAGAACGCTTTCTGTTT
>POVV01000154.1_pt1 | contig 56304 bp, 52 predicted proteins | sample 1560271 | NCBI WGS metagenome assembly POVV01 (sample SAMN08337232, study PRJNA429181) | Bioreactor metagenome, whole genome shotgun sequencing project. | biome: cows' rumen and soil; feature: anaerobic; isolation source: anaerobic chemostat enrichment culture, galacturonate as sole carbon... | reverse complement strand
TTCTGGCCCGGTTCTCTGACTATGATTTTTGAAAAGAGTATGATTGTTCCTTACGGAACCACGGGGGGCTTGGAGACTGTGGCTGTGCGGATGCCCAGTGATTTGATTGCAAGAGAGTTGATATTGGCGGCAGGTGGATATGTTTCTGCACCAAGTGCCAATACATCCGGCCGCCCAAGTCCTACAACAGCACAGCACGTTGAGGAAGATCTAAATGGGAAAATAGACATGATATTAGATGGAGGCGGCGTTGAAATAGGTCTTGAATCGACTATCCTTGATATGACGGTCACGCCTCCTATGATTCTGCGCCCTGGAGCAATTACCGCTGATATGCTGGAGGAAGTAATAGGTCCTGTAAGTGTGGATGAGACAATACTTGGAAGCGAAAGTAAACAGGCGCCTAAAGCACCGGGTATGAAATACAGACATTATGCACCAAAAGCAAGGCTGATGATTGTAGAGGGAAACTTGCGGGAAGAAGTACTGGCAATACGGCAGCTGGCATATGCGGCAAGCCGAGAAGGCAGATCAGTAGGAATTATTGCAACTAATGAAACGCTGTCTTTTTATACTCGGGGAATAGTAAAAAATATTGGTACCAGGGATAATGAAAAGACAATAGCCAGAAATCTGTATGCTATACTTAGGGAATTTGATGAAGAGGATGTTACGGAAATATACAGTGAATCTTTCGCTGCACAGGGAATAGGAAATGCAATAATGAATCGTCTTGAAAAAGCAGCAGGGCACCTAAGACTTCCGGCATCGGTAATCGTCAAACAGCAGAAATACCGAAGAATTATTTTTTTGAGTAATACAGATACAAGCAGAGGACCAATGGCTGCAGAACTTTTGAGAAATCAAGATCTAGAACAGGAATATACGATTGATTCAAGGGGGCTTGTAGTTCTTTTTCCAGAACCAGTAAATCAAAAGGCGGAGGCTATTTTAAAAAGTAGTCAAATGAGCCTGGAAGGACATTTTTCTATTGCATTTACAGAGGAAGATCTGGGAGATGACACACTTGTTTTAACAATGGAAGAAAGTCAAAAATGGAAAATAGTTTCTGAATATGATAAGATAAAAAATGTCTATACTTTAAATGAGTATGCAGAAGACAACACAGAAATACCCAATCCGTATGGACAACCATTAACAGCATATGGAGAATGTTGTGAAATAATATCGTTGTTAATCAAAAAGTTAACAAATAAATTAAATTCATTTAATAAAGGAGAAAGATGATGTCAGAAGTACACATTATGGATCACCCATTGATTCAGCACAAAATCAGTTACATCCGAAGCGAGGAAGTTGGAACAAAAGAATTTCGTGAAGTGGTGGGAGAAATTGCAGGGCTCATGTGTTTTGAAGCAACACGCGATTTAAAACTACAGGATGTAATAGTTAAAACACCAATTTGTGAAACCGTGGGGAAAGAACTGACAGGAAAGAAACTGGCAGTTGTGCCTATTTTGAGAGCGGGACTGGGGATGGTTGATGGGATGTTGTCTTTAATTCCTGCAGCTAAAGTTGGACATATAGGACTTTATCGTGATCCGGATTCATTTGAGCCGGTCGAATATTATTGTAAGCTTCCGGCTGACTGCAATGACAGAGAGGTATTTGTTGTAGATCCGATGCTGGCAACAGGTGGTTCCAGCACAGCTGCAATACAGATGCTTAAGGATAAGGGAGTGAAACGTATTCGTTTCTTATGTATTATTGCTGCACCAGAAGGTGTTGAAAGAATGCAGAAAGAGCATCCTGATGTTGATCTTTACATCGGAGCCCTTGATGATCATCTCAATGAGCATAAGTATATTGTTCCTGGGTTAGGTGACGCAGGGGACCGGATTTTCGGTACAAAATAATAGCGAAGGAGTGGATGGATATGTTAAATAAAAGAAAAGATTATATTTCCTGGGATGAATATTTTATGGGAGTAGCTATGCTGTCAGGCATGAGGTCCAAGGATCCTAACACGCAAGTGGGCTGCTGTATAGTAAGTCAGGATAATAAAATATTGTCCATGGGATATAATGGTTTTCCAATTGGATGTTCAGATGATGAATTTCCATGGGATAGAGAAGGAGAAGATCCTCTTGAAACTAAATATGTTTATTCCACCCACAGTGAGTTGAATGCCATTCTGAATTATAATGGCGGCAGTCTTGCAGGTGCGAAATTATATGTTTCATTATTTCCCTGTAACGAGTGTGCAAAAGCAATAATTCAGGCAGGAATCAAAGAGGTGATATTTGACTGTGATAAATATGCTGACACAACAAGTGTTTTGGCATCCAAAAGAATGATGGAGGCAGCAGGGGTTAAGTATCATCAATATCAACGAACAAATCGCGAAATACAGATTAAGCTATAAGTAAAATGGAGGATGAAAATTCTCCATTTTTATTTTGTAATATTATCAAATTGTCAGGAATAGATTATGATATATGCAGAATGGGAGGAAATGTGACAATGGATAATAAATTAGCAACAGTAGTTATGAATTTTATCATTCGTGCAATTCTGGGAATGGGATTAATTTATTTTATCAATATGTATTTACTCCCTGATGGTAATTCTCTGAATGTAGGATTGAATGCAGTGTCGTTTTTGACAACAGGAAGCCTTGGAATTCCTGGGGTATGTCTTCTTTATGGCGTTATGTTTTATCAAAGTTTGTAAGGTTTTCACAAAAAGATATAGATTTAGTAAAAGCTATAGACAATAAAAAAAAGTTTGTTTATAATACGATTCACATAGCAGTAATATATCTAACTGCTTATTAAGGCACCTGGTCAGGTGTTGTATATTCTTAGATTAGGTTTTGTCAAAATCTGATCATCGTTTTAATCATGCTGTAAATTCACAGCGATATTTCAATTTATTTTTTGTTTAATTCAGGAGTTCATATTGATATTATGTACAAGTATATCTTAATGAGATTGATTAATTAAGGTATCCTGAATGGAAGTAATTTTACATTGGAACAGGAGGGATAGATATTTTAAAAAATTTTATTATTTGTGATGCTGAAAAGGAGTATGCAAGGAATCTTATGCAGGTTATTGGGGAAAGAAAGGAGTTAGGTTTTCAACTTTATTTATTTGAAGATATGGAACAGCTGGAAGAGTTTTCAAAACAAAAAGCTATTCACATTTTGCTGATTGGAGAAGATTATCCGTTAGAAAATCGTTTGAAAATAAATGCAGATCAGCGATACATTCTGGTGAAAAGCGAAAAAACTGATTTGGGAGATGGAGAATCGGGGATATACAAATATCAATCTTCTGATATGCTCTTGGCACATATTCTGCATAATACAAAAGACGAAGAAGTAATTGGGATGAAAAACAGCAATACTGGAGATCGGCATTTAATAGGCATTTACTCCCCTATTCATAGAATTGGCAAAACAAAGTTTGCATTAGAAATGGGAAAAGAAATGACAAAAGATGGTCCTGTATTGTATTTGAATCTTGAGGATTATTCTGGAAATCACTATTATTTTCCTGATTCAGACAGTGGAAATCTGGGCGACCTTTTGTATTACGTTCGTCAGGAAAAGAAAAATTTAGGCTTAAGAATCAGTGCAATGGCAGGAAGGCATGAAGAACTAGACTGCATTGCTCCAATACCTGTAATACAGGATCTGAGAGCTGTTGAGGAGAGTGAGTGGATGAAATTAATAGAGGCTGTTTTTAATAATTGTATTTATAAAACAGTAATTCTTGATTTGGGCGACGGTATTAAAGGTTTGTATCATATTTTAAAGACTTGTCACACCGTTTATACACTCTATACGGAGGATGCTGTATCACAGGCTAAGTTAAGACAGTATTCAGAAAATTTGAGACAAGCCGGTTTAGAAGATATATTGGAACATACCATACAAATAAAGGTGGATTTAAAGGCAGGTGAATGTAGATAGACAGACTTGAGGAAATTTATAATAAAGTACTACAGCAAATGAACATGGAACATGAAATAGAAGACGAAGATCTGCTTGATCTGATTCACGAGGTGCTGGAGAATGCCGGCAAAGAAAATTATATTCCACTTAGAGATAAAATAAGGCTGAGCAGGGAATTGTTTAATTCATTCAGGAAGTTGGATATTCTGCAGGAGCTTATAGAGGATGAAACTATAACAGAAATAATGATTAATGGAACAGATAATATATTTCTGGAGAAAGATGGAAAAATATATGAATCTGATAAACGATTTCTATCTTCCGGTAAGCTAGAGGATGTAATTCAGCAAATTGTAGCAGATACAAATAGATTTGTTAATGAATCATCTCCGATTGCAGATGCCAGATTGGAAGATGGATCTCGTGTAAATGTAGTGTTAAGACCAGTTGCATTGAACGGACCTATTATGACAATACGAAAATTTCCGAAAGAAAAGGTAACAATGGAGCAGTTAATAGACTGGCAGAGTATAAGTAATGAGGCTGCACAGTTTTTAAAAACTCTAGTATGTGCCAGATACAATATATTTGTCAGTGGAGGAACCGGTGCAGGCAAGACTACTTTTTTAAATGCTTTATCAGATTATATTCCTAAGACAGAGCGAATCATTACCATTGAAGATAATGCTGAACTGCAGATAAAAGGTGTACCAAATTTGGTAAGGCTTGAGACACGAAATCCAAACCTAGAGGGGGAGGGCTCAGTTACCATAAGGGATTTAATAAAATCAGCTTTAAGAATGAGACCTGATCGTATTATCGTGGGAGAGGTAAGAGGTGAAGAAACAGTAGATATGATTTCTTCGGCAATGCTAAATGGGCACAGCGGTTCTATGTCTACAGGGCATGCTAATAACTCACTGGACATGCTTCACAGATTGGAGACAATGATGATAATGGGAATTGATATGCCATTGGCTGCTATACAAAGACAAGTGGCCTCTGCAATTGATATTATTATTCATTTAGGCAGGCTGAGAGATAAAAGTCGAAAGGTATTGGAGATAGCAGAAGTACTTTCCTTTGAAAAAGATTCAGTACAAATCCAGAAGTTATATGAATTTAGAGAGGAGGGAATGGAAAATGGCAAAATCAAAGGTAAGCTTATGAAAGTGGAAGACATTTTTCATAAAGAAAAATTGTTGGCAGCAGGATATACGTTTTAACGAGTATATGTTTGCGGCTATTAGGGGTGCTGCATTCTCCGGAATAACAGGATATTTGTTTTATGATACCTGGCTGGCTGTATTTCCTGCGATACCTCTGTTATGTTTTTATATGAAAATGTGGCTGGAGGAACAGTGCAAAAAAAAGGAACAAAATTTTCGGGGACAGTTCAAAGAAGCAATTGAGGCTATGGCCTCCGCATTATGTGTAGGCTATTCGGTTGAGAATGCGCTCCGTGAGGCTTCTGCAGATATGAAATTACTTTATAAAAAACAGGCCAGGATAAAAAAAGAAATGGCAATAATGATTCATCAGCTGGGAATGAATCAGACTGTTGAACATGTTATGACGGAATTTGCTGATAGAGTTATACAGGAAGATGTGCTTAACTTTGTTACTGTATTTGTAACAGCAAAACGTTCAGGTGGAGACAGCATTACATTAATTAGAAATGCTGTCAGAGATATAAGTGGAAAGATAGATGTTGAAAAAGAAATTGATACTATACTAGCAGCAAAGAAATTAGAATTTAAAGTTATGTGCGTCGTACCCTTGGGGATTCTATTTTACATGCGTATTACCTTTCCTGAATTTATGAATGTACTATATGGAAATTTTCTTGGAATAAGCCTGATGACAAGTTGTTTGTTTATCTACATTTCTGCTTTTCTAATTGGTAAAATACTAACAGAAATCGAGGTGTAAAGTTGAGGAAAATAAAGAAATTATATAAAAAGATTGGCACTGTGTTTTTCTCAATAAGTATTATTTCAATAATCATGATTCTTTCGGATAATAAACGTACTCCTGAAACAAATGATGAAGGAAAAAGTGTTTTAGAACGTGGGATATATGGGTCTGGAAATAAAGACATAGAATTAGACATAGTTCTTAACGGCAAAAGAAAGTCTTTAAATGTAACAATCAGCGAACAGGAATACAGCACAAATGAAATACCGGATGTTTTTGTTAGGACTGTCAATCAGCTTGAACAACTAATACTTGGTGAGAACAGGAGTCTGGATGAAGTAAGGTATGATTTGAATTTGGTAGAAGGGATAACAGGCTCTGGTATCAATATTAGTTGGCAGACAGATAATTTACAGATTCTTAAGCTTAATGGAGAACTGCACAATGAAAACATAAAAGAGGAGGGTGTGCTGGTTGAACTAAGAGCCTTACTTTCCTATGCTGACCAGGAGGCAGTACACGTATTTCATGTAAGGATATATCCTCCTATATTAGATAATGAAGAAAAAGAATTAAGAAAATTGGAGCAGCAAATAAAGGAACTTGAAGAGAATGACAGAGGAAATAAATACTTTATACTTCCAGATAATGTGGATAATAGTCCTATTGTTTGGCTTTATCCAGGGGATTCCCGGGGCTGGGGAATGCTTTTTTTGGGCATAGTAGCGTCAGGATTATTGTATGCATTAGATATGCAGAACAAGAAGCAGCGATTAGAAAAACGTAAAAATCAGCTGGCTTCACATTATCCTCAGTTAATCAGTCAGTTTGTTCTTTATCTGGGAGCTGGGATGACAGTACGCAGTGCATGGTTCAAGATTGTCCATGAATATAAAATACAAGAAAGAGAAAAAGCCCGTGTGGTATATGAAGAAATGAGATATACCATGCATGAGATTCAGGGCGGAGTTTCAGAAAACGAGTGTTATGAAAGATTTGGAAGCAGATGCGAGCTTCCTTCATATCGAAAATTCGGGGTAATTTTGTCACAGAACCTACGTAAGGGGACGAGGGGATTAACAGACTTACTTAGGATAGAAGCTGAAGATGCTTTTGAAGAAAGAAAAAAACGAGCACGTAGAATGGGAGAAGAAGCTGGTACAAAATTGCTGGGACCAATGTTTATGATGTTGTCGGTTGTGCTGATCATTCTTGTAGTACCAGCTTTTTTTACCATCAATATTTAAGTAGAAATCAAAGAAAATAAATTGTTGAAAGGAAAAAAGTATGCGTGAAATTGAACACTTTTTAAGAAAAAAAGCAGTATACATCAAATACTTACTAAAGGATGATGCAGGGCTTTCGGTTGTTGAAATGATTTTAATATTAGTAGTAATAATAGCATTAATTTTAATATTTAAAACGCAGTTAATCAGTCTGGTCAACTCTATCTTTGAAAAAATCACCAGCGAAAGTTCAGGTATTTAATTGCAGCGCGGTGAAATAACTGCATTTTTAAGTCTAGTTTTAGTTCTTTTTATTTCATTTATTATGGCTATTCTTGAAAGTACTTCAGTTCAAATGTTAAAATCCCAAAAAAGATTGGATGTAGATAGGGCAGCATTTTCAATTTTTGGAGAATACCAGAAAGAGCTTTTTGAAGAGTATGAAATTTTAGCCATTGATGGTAGTTATGGTACCGATTTTTACGATGATCAAAATATATTAAACCGGCTTTATTATTACGGGACCACCGGAATGGAGCACAATATTAACGGAATTCAGTATCTTACAGACCGGGAGGGAGTTGCGTTCAAAGAACAGGTACTGGAATATATGGAACAGTCATATGGTATTTCCATTATACGTGAATTAACAGGTAAAACAGCAACATGGGAAGAACAGGATATACAGAGGGAAGAAGCAACAGAAAGAGATAAAGAGTTAAGTGTAAATTTAGCGGAATTTATGTCAGAGAGGGAATTCAGTCTTCCAGAGGATGAGAATCCTCTTCCCCATATCACCGAGTTGAAGAAAACGAGTATTCTTCAACTTGTGCTGCCTAAAGAATATCAATTATCAGCAAGGCATATTAATCTGCAGAATCAAGCCAGTATAAGAGACCTTAGGAAGGGAAGCGGGAGTTTTTATACCAGGCAAGGTATGGATAAAATAGAGGAACGTCTGCTTTTTCATGAGTACTTATTGAATAAGTTTAGTAATGCTGTTGAATTAAAAGATGGTGACAGGAACTTGTCCTACGAACTGGAATATATTATTGCCGGAAAAAACGCTGATAATGAAAATCTGGAGTGGATAATAAATAAACTGTTAGGAATCAGATTTGGCATGAATTTTCTCTTTTTACAAACTGATTCTGTAAAGCAGGCTGAAGCGGAAGCACTAGCATTTAGTCTGTCTACTTTAGCTGGTTTTCCGGGAGCAGCTCCTCTTATAAAGCCGGTTCTGCTTGCGGCGTGGTCCTATGGAGAGAGTGTAATGGATATACGAGCACTTATGTCAGGTAAAAAGGCGGCACTTATAAAAAACAGTGAAAACTGGCAGTTATCGTTGTCGTCCCTGATGTTGCTGGGAACAGATGGGGATACACAAGATGGGATGGATGCAGAGAGCGGACTTACGTATCAGGACTATTTGAGAATTATTATGTTCTTGCAAAATGAAAATCAGTTGGTAATGAGAACGTTGGATAGGATAGAAGAGAATATTGCGATACAAAAAGGCGTTAAGAACTTTAAAGTAGATTCCTGTTTAGTTAAAATAAAATTACAGAATAAAGCAGAGATACGTCATAATCTTACCTATCAGTTTCCTCTTTATTTTGGATATCTGTGAAGGATACAATAGCAAACAAAACAGTTTATGTTTTGAACTCAGTACAGATGCCCTTTCATTAAATTCCACCGGGTATCCCTCCCGGGTTATAATACATCCCAACATAAAGAATATTAAGAAAGGAAAAACTGCGATGTCACAATCAAATAAATGCCTATCCGACTCAAAGCGTGAAGGGGCATCTGTACTGAGTTCAAAAGCAAGTGTTACAATTGAAGCTTCACTGGTTATACCTCTTTTTCTGTTTGCTATCTTCAGTTTGATTTATTTAATGGAAATACAGGCAATACGCACAAGTATTCGACAGGGAATACAATACGCTGCGAAAAAGGCTGCTGAAGAGGCAATATTAGTTCCAGTAGTAAATGTATTTAAATTTAAAAACGATATTATAGAATCTGTAGGTTCCGACAGAGTGGAAAGAAGTATTATTACAGGAGGCAGTTCGGGAATTCATTGTTTTAATACGTATATGTCAGCGTTAAGCGAAGAGATTTATATTGTTGTGGATTATGAAATACAACTTCCATTTCCTCAATTTACAAACCTAAAAACAAAGTTTTCAGAAGAGATGAAAATAAAGGCATGGACAGGATACTTAAAAGGTGAAGGTAACCAGGATGATCAGATTGTTTATATTACAGATACCGCACTGGTCTATCACGAGGACTATCAATGTACATATCTTCAATTATCTATACGCTTTGTTCCCTATTCAGAATTGTCTGGACTTCGTAATGAGGATGGCGGTAAATACAATAAGTGCGTAAAATGTGTACATGGTAATGCTTTTGCAGGTGTCTATATCACATCTACAGGTGGAAAGTTTCATAATACACTAAATTGCAGTGGTCTAAAAAGAACAATCTATGCAGTAAAAAAATCAGAAACTGGTATAAGAGGCGGATGCAGCAGATGCTCCAGATAGAGTGTTTTGGAGAGTTGTTTTCGCGTGCTTAAGGAGAAAAAATGTTAAATGCAAGTCAAATAGGAAGTGTCTTATATCTATGCATCCTCTCTATTATAGATATAAAAACCCGTAAATTACCTATATGGTTGTTGGCAGCAGGAAGTACGGGAAGCATTATCGTTCGAGCTTATCAAGCAGATATCCCCTTAACTTTAGTTTTTGCAGGAGGTATTACAGGGGTAGTGTTTATAGGGATAAGTAAGATGACTAGAGAAGCAATAGGATATGGCGACAGTTTGTGTATTATGAATATAGGTATTTATCTGGGGATATGGAAACTAATTGGTGTTCTATTACTTTCATTTTTGCTATCTGCTTTATTTGCGGCGATGTTATTAGTCTATAAACGGTTCAATAGAAAAGTCGGTTATCCTTTTATACCTTTTTTGCTTATAGCTTATTTCTTTTTTCTTCTAACAGGGGAGGGCTAAGCGATGGATAAGGTAAATAATTGCACATTCGGCATAAAGGATTCAACTTTTAAAAGAAATTTACAAGGCAGTATTTCAGTAGAAATGTCATATATATTGCCGGCGATTATTTTGATACTTCTAGTTATAATCTATACGGTATTTTATTTTCATGATAAAAATTTATTAATTGGTGCTGCTGGGGAAACGGCAGTTTTAGGGACGCAGTTACAAAGGCAACAAGAGAAAGATTATGTGGAACTGCAAGATTTTTATAGAGAGCGGATTGAAAAAAAATTGATCTTTCTCAATTTAACCAGTATTGAGGTTGTAGACACTGGTAAATGGATAACAGTTAATGTTGTAGCAGAAAAGGGGTATATGAGGGCTCATATTGTACATAAAACAGGGATTATTGAACCAGAGAAACAACTTCGAATTAAAAAGCAATTAGAAGTATTGGTGGGAAAGGAGTAGCAATATTGAAGGCTGGATATGAAAAAGGATTGAATAGAGTTAGCCTTCATATAGATTTACCCTATTTATATGAAGAGGATTTTCAAATGTTTATGTTGAGAGAAAACAATGTTTCGGGATTACTTGAGATTTCCGGATGCGGAATGAATGGGAAGAGCAGGTATAGTTTTGTAGTGACGGGTAAAGTTTCAATGAAAGCTATGTTTGAATCTGCACCAATACAAAAAGAAATAATGGAGACATTTGTTCATCATTTAATGGAGATGGTAAAAGAACTCAGGCGCTATATGCTGAATCCAGACAGTCTTTTGTTATATCCTGAGTTTGTATTTTATGCCAATAACAGATGGTCTTTTTGCTATTTACCAGGCAGGAGAAAACCGCTGTGTGAAGGGTTTCATATTATAACAGAGTACTTTGTTAAACGTCTTGATTATAAGGAAACAGAAGCAATTATGCTTGCTTATGAACTTCATAAGGCAACTCTTCAGGATAACTATGATTTGGAAAAAATCATGAGGGAATATAAACTTCATGAACAAGATCGAAATCAAAGTGAGTCTGTTCAGTCAAAAGAGAGTCAGGAAAGCCTGCATAAAGAGCATATAAATACATTAGAGGAAGAAGAATATGATACGGCAGGTAATACAGAGGAATTTTGTGAGGCGGGAGGTTGGAAGAACCCATGGAAAAAAGCAGTAACTAGGTTAAAAAAGGGTAAATGGGGAAGGTGGAATGATTTAATTTTGGAAACAGATGGACATGAGACGGAAGAACCCTTATAATATAAAGAAGTAGAGGTAAAAAGGAGTATTGGATTGAACAAGGACAGAAAAGCAGTATGTACCACAACATTAATTGTAGTTAACATCGGCATCTTTTTGTTGTTCACCTTTCTAGGTGATACAGAGGATACTCGTTTTATGCTGGAACATGGTGCGTTGTATGGCCCTTATGTAATAGAAGGACATCAATACTACAGATTGTTCAGTGCTTTGTTTCTTCACTTTGGAATCAATCATTTACTAAATAACATGGTGCTGTTGGGAGCACTGGGATGGAATCTGGAACTGGAAACAGGGAGAATAAAGTTCATTCTAATTTATATCATAGCCGGCCTGGGTGGAAATTTGTTTTCTTTGTGGAATAACAGTAGAACAGAACAGCTAATAGTATCTGCAGGTGCATCTGGTGCCATTTTCGGTTTAATGGGGGCTCTGTTGTGGGTGGTGATAAAAAATCACGGTAAAGTTGGCCGCCTGACAAATCGAGGAATTTTATTTATGGTAGTCCTGAGCCTGTACTTTGGATTTACAAGCTCAGGGGTGGATAATGCAGCTCATATCGGGGGGCTTGTATGTGGGTTCATTGCGGCTATTATTTTATATAGAAGAAAAGAACAGAATCTTATATCGGAAGTTTAATGGTAAATGTTGAACCTTCATCCACTTTTGAGTCAACAGAAATTGTGCCGCTGTGAGATTCAATGATTTTTTTTGAAAGTGATAATCCAAGACCTGTGCCGTTTTCTTTATAAGTTTTAAATGGTTCAAATATATAATCTATGATCTCTTCAGAAATACCACAACCGCTGTCTTTACATTGGATAATTAAATAGTTATTATCCCTGTTTGCTGAAAAATGTATTCGACCTTTACTGGGAATAGCTTCCTTAGCATTATTGAGCAGATTTAAGAAAACTTGTTCCAATTTAACCTTATCACCTGTATAATCACCGAGACCAGAAGGGATGGAGGATGTGAATTCTACATCAGAGTCTTCACTATCCAAGGATATGGCAAAAGAAACTGCAATATTTTTGAGTAGACGTTCTACAGAAAATACAGAATAATGTAGTATATCCCCATTACTGAAAGAAGATAATTCATTAAGGAGCTGGCACATGAAGCTGACATCTTCAACTGTTTGACTCCAGTGAGCGAATTCACGTATCTCGGGATGCTGTACTTCCATTACTTGCAATGATGATGAGATTAAGGTGAGTGGGTTACGAATTTCGTGTGCAATTGTCGACACGATTTCCTGATGGTTGTCCAATAACTGACTAATTATTTGTTTTATGTCGTCATTTTTTTCCATAAGTGTGTTCATTTTATTAATATCAATGTTATGTAACATAAATATAACCTCCTTTTGTATTAACTAATTGTAGTCTAGCACGAGAGGAGAACTTGTTCAACAAAATCAGGGAGACAATTTTCGACAGTATTTATCAATAAGTTTCAATTAAATACTAAGATTTAAAAGCTGAAATGTTTTAGGATGCTTTGTAAAAGCTCTTTTCATTTCAGCAAAAATGGTCTATACTACGATTAAAATATCCTAAGGAGAGAAATGAGGAGAGGCTATGAAAGATGAAAGTTGTATTTTTTGTAAACTGGCAGCAGGGGATATTCCATCTTCAACACTTTATGAAGACGAGGATTTCCGTGTCATTTTAGATTTGAGTCCAGCTTCAAAAGGACATGCATTGATTATTCCTAAGGAGCATTACCGTAATCTTTATGATTTGGAGGAGGATCTTGCTGCTAAGGCTATAGTGTTAGCCAAGAGAATGGTACTTAGATTGAAAGATGTGCTGGAGTGTGATGGTTATAATATCGTACAAAATAATGAGGAATCTGCCGGTCAGACAGTATTTCATTTCCATATGCATTTGATCCCAAGATATAAGAAGGATCATGTAGGCCTAGGCTGGCGAATGGGCAAGTTATCAGAAGCAGACAAAGAGGAAATATTAAATAAGTTGAATTAATTACCGGGGATAAAATGTTGACTGAGAATATTGAATTTGATGAGATTTATGAAGAATACAAGAATCTTGTCTTGAAGGCAGCTTATACATATTCAGGCAATTATGACGTGGCAGAAGATATTACTCAAAGTACATTCCTGCAACTGTATGTTTATTATGATACCATGAATCACAGTAATGTGAAGTCATGGTTATATACAACTGCTAAAAACCATGCACTGAATTACAAAAAGAAAGCAAATCGTGAAGTATTAAGTGATGGAATGTCAGAAGATTATTTTATTCCAGAAACGGCAGTAAGTGCCGAGGATGAATTGATGAGGGATATGAAAGATTTTGACTCCACAGAATTGCACGGACGAATATTTGTGTCATTGCTTGAGAAGAATTCTAGATGGTATGATGCAATTTTTCTGGTATATTATCTTGAGATACCCCAGGCAAAAGTTGCGGAAGAAATGGGAATACGTATAGAGGTACTGCATAGCATGTTGCATAGAGCCAAGAATTGGATAAAGAGGACATTTGGTGTTGAGTATGATGAATTGAACCGATTGTAAGAAAACAGGTGCCTTTTCGTCACCTGTTTTCTTGTGTTTGTTTCAAATGAAAACTATTTGGAGCTAACTTCCTCAATAAGTTTTATAATAGTATCAATGGAATCTTGCTGTCTTGAATCACGCATTGCATCCATATAGGTGCCACGGTCACGATAAAGTGCCTGAACTGATTCAAGCAGAGCTTCCTTTGTAAGATCGTCTTCTTCAATTACCATGCTGAAGCCCTGACGTTCAAAAGAACGGGCATTTAATATTTGGTCTCCACGGCTGGCATTTGCGGAAAGAGGGATTAAAAGGTTTGGTTTTCTTAGTGCAAGAAGTTCACATATAGCATTAGCCCCAGCTCTTGATATAACAATATCAGCCAATGCAAAAATATCTCGCAGTTCATTTTTAAGATATTCGAACTGTTTGTACCCTCTCATACTATTCAGAGAATCGTCCACTTTACCTTTTCCACAAAGATGTACGATTTGAAAATGCTCTAACAACTCTGGAAGTGCTAGTCTGACAGCGTTATTAACAGCTACAGATCCGAGACTTCCACCGATGACGAGGATTACAGGTTTATCTGCAGAAAATCCACATAAGTCCATAGCTGCTATTTTATTTCCAGAGAGCAGCTCCTGACGGATTGGTGATCCTGTCAATACAGATTTTTCTGGAGGAAGTGAATCCAGTGTTTCCGGAAAATTACAGCATATTCTGCTGGCAGAAGGAATGGAAAGTTTATTTGCCAGTCCGGGTGTCATATCGGATTCGTGTATAACGGTAGGCACTTTACATCTTTTTCCCGCAAGAACTACTGGTACGGATACAAAACCACCTTTAGAAAAAATTACATCTGGTTTTAACTCTTTAATAATTTGATGAGCTTCACTAAAGCCTTTCATAACACGAAAAGGATCGGTAAAGTTCTGTACACTGAAATAACGGCGGAGTTTACCTGAAGAAATGCCGTGATAAGGAATTCCAAAGGGCTCTATTAATTCCTTTTCTATCCCTTTATAAGAGCCTATGTATTGAATATCATAGCCCAGATTTTTTAAACAGGGGATTAGCGCAATATTGGGGGTTACATGCCCGGCAGTTCCGCCACCGGTAAGTATAATTCGTTTCATAATAAAGAAACCTCCATAGTTTTAAATTCGTATGTTGTTGGGGCAAATATATCCTGTGATACCTGAAAATTGCAGTGTATGTTGTGTCTGATTTAAATATCAAACATATTATGTCTGTAACTTTTAAAGTTATACTTGCACATCAAGAATAAAACGCATATAATTTTATATTAAACTTATTTAATAAAATGTCAAGCAGAAGTAATACCTAAATTAGAGGAGTAAGAATGGAGCAAAACAAAAAAATATCCCTGAGGGAAGAAGTGGAGAAAGAGGCCAAAAGGATAGAGCAGGAAATCTCAGGTAAACATAGATTTGATGATATAAAAGTATCAAAGAATATGGATAAAAAGCTTTTTGAACAAATACAAGAGTATGAGAAGCAACGAGCAGAAAAACGAAGCAAAAGCAATAGTATCAATGATTTTTCAGAGGAGTTCGCACCAGAGTTAAATATTGCTTCAGACTATGATTTTGATAAAATTTTGTCTAAGGAGGACAGGGAAGCATTACGTTTAGGCAGAGAACTCATTCAAAAACAAAAAGAGGAGGTGCATCACCATGAAGTAAATAGGGAGTATCATAAACATCTTAATATTGATAGTAGTAGAAAAGAAAGACATCATAAGGGTGTGAAAACTAAAGCTTTTCATATACCTCGTAAGAAACGCATAGTACTTGCACTATCTGCAGTCTTAATATTGGTTGTTGGAACTGGTATTACCAGTGTGGGAAGTAAGTCATATATAAAGGAGATATGGAACAAGGTGCTGGGAATTCAACCTATGCAAATTATGAGTGTTAAAGATATGGAAACAAAGGAATCGGCAGACGGAGTAGAATTAACTTCTTTAAATGAAATTAATAATAAGTTAAATATAGTACCTGTACAATTTGGGTATGTGCCTGATGGGATGGTATTAGATAGATTGGATGTTAGTGAAGAGCAAAAAAGTGCTTATTTATTCTACATTTATAACGATGAAATAATACGTTTTGCAATATATCTAAATGATGCAGATTCTTTAATAGTACAAAGATCAGAAGAAGACTATATAGGAGAATTTAACGTTAAAACGCAAAAGCAAACTATAATGGTAGATGAATTTAAAAATAAAGGCAAAGATAACAACAAGTTTATAGCTGATTTTACAGTTAAAGGAGTTAACTATCAATTAAAAGGTGCTATGGAAAGAGAAGAGTTTATTAAAATATTAAAAAAAATAATTTATTTTGATTAACGGCGTAAGTTTTTGAAGGTATAGTTGTTTACTTAATGTAAGACATACAAAGGAGAAAAAGATGAGAAAGAAAATTTCATCCATAGTTTGTACACTGTTACTGCTGTGCAGTGTATTTACAGTAGCTTTTGTTGATGTAAGTGCATCTGATAGTCAAGAACCTATTAAAGTAGACGGTTCTTATTTAACATATCAAGATAGCGCCTATGCCAGTACTGAGAATGGTACATCTTTAAAAGGCATAACCCCTTTTAGTTCTTTAGAATATTTATTGATTGGGGAATGTTCAATCACAAAATCGGGTTCAGGAAAGATATATGTATATGCGGGAACAACGGCGAGTATTGTTAAAGTAGATTACATTGCAGTAATTCTTTATGTTGATTATTATAATGAATCAACTGGTAATTGGGTTCAAATGGGGTCATGGAATGTTGATGATACTGATACATACTATGTCAGTACAGGGAGCATGTTGACAGTGACTAAAGGTCGATATTACAGAGTACGTGGAGCTCATGTGGCAGGAATGAGATCAGATCAGCCTTATGATTATGCAGACACGATATCTGATGGAATCTATATAAATTAAATTATTAAAACAACAAATTTATATTTTGAGCAATTGAAGCAGCTACCGGGTGCACTACATAACAGGAGAAACTATTAATTATCAATTATAGAGAAGACCTGTACCGAGAAAACACCACAAATTTTTTTTATGTGCTGCACCAAGTAGTTGCTTCAATTGCTCAAGATAATCGTTCTTATAAATAAGAACGCTGGAAAGCTTTAGAAAGTTTTACTTTTATGTGTCTCATTATACATACTCTTTTGGGCGGGAGTTATGTAATCGGGATAAAAAAGAGCAATCGGTTTATTTACCGGTTGCTTTTTTTAATGCTTCAGCCAATTGATCTGGACAAGAAGTCTTTTTGTAACCACATTGAATACCTTCTATTCTGGAAATGGCATCGTTTACGTCCATACCCTCTACAAGGCGGGATATACCCTGAAGATTTCCATTGCATCCTCCGATAAATTCAACATTTTTTACTTTATTGTCCTCAATTTCAAAGTTTATCATTTGGGAACAGACACCCTTGGTTTTATATTGCATAGTAAATACCTCCTGTATATTGATATATCTGATGGTTTTATGTCCAACAGAATACGAGAATTATAACAAAAAGCAAACAAAAATACCAGTCCATTTTCACATCTTAATTTTGTGGACTTTTAGCAGCAGGTTTGTAAAGCTTTTTACAGTAATTTTCTTCTGTCATATTTCGAGCCGTTTTTCCATAAAATGACAAGAGCTTTCTTAAGGTAAGTGTGAATATTTGACAGCAAATGCTTTGTTAAATTAAAGGAATAGGTGCTGACTTGTATTTTATGTTTCTTAACTCTGAGATATGCTCAAAACAGCTTAAAAACACGTGATGTTGACGAATTATGTAGAACGGTTTTTGCGGCAAAACATAACGAGTTGGGCTATAATAAGCTCACACCAAAAAATGGTAGTTGTGGCACAACCAGAAAACAGGAGGTCTAATTATGTTTAAAAATTTAGTAGCAGACACCAACATCATTTTCTATTTAATGATTGTTGTAGGTGTCATCGGAGTACTGGGCAAGATTGTAAACCAGTTTACTCTTCGCCGTATGGTAAAGGCGGCAGGCAATATGCCAAAGAGTACACACAAATTGATGAAACTCGTGCGAGCCAAGTATGAACACTCATGTATGATACATGATGCTGTAGACAATGTAGGCGCATTTGTAGAAAAATACATATATGAATATAGGGGATTTATATTTCGGATACATACATGGAGACAATTTCAAATACAGAGCATCTGGTTTACCGGAGCACTGGCTGCATGCGGGGCGGTAAGCAGCTACATAGTATATGGAGTAGGTGAAAAAGTTTACCAATATATTGCAGTAGGGGCAGCAGAAATGATTGCATTGTTTGTTATCAGCCAGCTGTCCGATGAAGCATACAAAATAAAAGCAGCAAAAAATTATATGGTGGATTACCTTGAAAATGTCTGCGCACACCGCTATAAGAAGGTGAAACAGACAGAAAAGGATAATATAGATGTAATAAGTCATGAAGGTGCGGGTGCATCAAGAGCGGTTCCTCAAAGAGAGGCAATGGCAAGAGATGAACCGGAACTGTCAATTAATATAGAGGGAGAACCACGGAGAGCTGAAAATGGAGAAGCGGCAAGGCAGGTAATTCGCCGCACAGTAAAGGAAAAGATGGAGGAGGATGAACAGCCTGCACTAAAAGAAGAAACAATTCGCCAAATTTTAGAGGAGTTTTTAGCTTGATAAAGAAGGGTAGATTTGGTAGAATTGTTGTGTGAAAACACATACAGAGAGGAAGGGTAAACAATGGCTAACAAAGTTACATTTGATTATTCAAAGGCAAGTAGTTTTATTCAGGAACATGAGATGGAATATATGAGCGAACTGGCTGTACAGGCAAAGGACAAGCTTGTTGAAAAGACAGGAGCAGGAAATGATTTCCTTGGATGGATTGACCTTCCGGTTAATTATGATAAAGAAGAATTTGCACGTATAAAGAAAGCGGCCGATCAGGTTCGCAGCGATTCAGACGTATTGTTGGTGATCGGTATCGGGGGCTCTTACCTGGGAGCAAGAGCAGCAATTGACTTCTTGGGACATTCATTTGCAAATGTTGTTTCCAAAGAAATAAGAAAGTCACCTGAAATCTATTATGTAGGGAATAGTATCAGTAGTACATATATAAAAGATTTAATGGATGTAATTGGGAACAGAGACTTTTCCATCAACATGATTTCCAAATCAGGAACTACAACTGAACCAGCCATTGCCTTCCGTGTATTTAAAGAAATATTAGAAAAAAAATATGGAAAAGAAGGGGCAGCAAAGAGGATTTATGCTACCACAGATAAATCAAGAGGGGCTTTGAAAAATCTTGCGAACGAGGAAGGGTATGAGACTTTCGTTGTTCCAGATGACGTAGGCGGACGTTTCTCTGTACTTACAGCGGTTGGACTTCTCCCAATTGCAGTGAGCGGAGCAGATATTGAAAAATTAATGGAGGGTGCACAGGCAGCAAGAAGAGATGCACTGGAGAATGATTTTGCAGAAAATTATGCCCTGCAGTATGCGGCAATCCGCAATATTTTACTGAGAAAGGGAAAAACAATAGAAGTATTGGCTAACTATGAGCCGAATTTACATTATGTATCTGAATGGTGGAAACAGTTATATGGAGAGAGCGAAGGTAAAGACCAACGGGGGATCTTCCCGGCATCAGTAGATTTGACGACCGATTTGCACTCCATGGGACAGTTTATTCAGGATGGGAACCGTATTTTATTTGAAACAGTTTTAAATGTAGAAACGTCCAGAGAAGAACTTGTAATAAATGAAGAGCCTGTTGATTTGGACGGTTTAAATTATTTGACTGGTAAAACAGTAGATTTTATTAACAAGAGTGCAATGAATGGAACACTTCTTGCACATACAGACGGCAATGTGCCGAATCTGTTGGTGACAGTTCCTCAACAGACAGAGTTTTATCTTGGGCAATTATTTTATTTCTTTGAATTTGCAGTAGGCGTAAGTGGATACTTACTCGGCGTGAATCCATTTAATCAGCCAGGCGTTGAAAGTTATAAGAAAAATATGTTTGCGCTTTTAGGTAAGCCAGGATTTGAAAAGGAAAGGGAAGAGCTTTTAAAGAGATTATAAAATGAAAATATACCACTAACTTACTTTGTGTGGTATAATAGATTGTAGGAAGTTCGATTAAAACAGAGGCCTTAGAATCAGAGGCTTCTGTTTTTCTATAACACAAGAAAAACAGAAGGAGGACAAAGAGATGAAAGGATCTAGACATAATAACAAAATCTTGATTATCGTAGTCATTATTCTGGTATTTGCAGTTGGTATAGCCGCGGGGGTTGTAACCGGAAATATGCTGGCCGAAAAAAAGGTAAAAGATCAAATAACTTCTGAAATAGAATCCAAAAAGTCTGATGACAAAAAAAACACTACTAAGTCTGATTCAGACAGTGATTCTAAGAAGGATGATGAAAAAACAACGGATGCTGGTAAAGATGAAGAACAACAGAATGACGTTAAAAATGACAGTCAGAATAATGAACAAGATAATTCCGATTCAGAACAAAGCACAAGCACTTATGATGCTACAATTCCAGTTGACGACACTGCAATCCACAGATATGAGTACATTATAAGTGATGATACATGGCAGCAAGCATATCAGGATTGTATTAATCGCGGAGGATATCTTGTTAGAATCAACAGTCTGAGCGAGTATGAATATATCAGAAAAGAAATTAGTAAAGAAAGTATGACAAATATCTTTTTCCATATAGGTGGAAGGCGTGACAGCAGTTCTCAAGATTATTATTGGGTCAATGAACAGAATAAATTGTTTGGGCAGAAATTAAATGCTGATGACAGCTGGTGCATTGACGAGTGGAAGAAAGGTGAGCCTAGTTATAAAGATGGTAACATGGAAGAATTGTACATGAATTTATTCTTCTTTGATGGTGAAAAAAGGTTTGTGTGGAACGATATTCCAAATGATATGCTGGCTGCAGAACCTGCATATTCTGGGAATCTAGGATATATTTGTGAGTATAATAATTAGCATATTTTACAATACCATTAAAATTGTGTTAAGTTTTATTTATAAAAGCATCTGTAAAAAGGACGTATTTACTTGCCTCAAAAGTAAAAATATAGTATATTAACTCCTGAAGGAGTTGATATGCAAATGATGTACTGGATTATTCTGATAGTCTTGGCAGTTCTAATTTTAGTTACTATAATAGCTACAGTAGTGACCATTGTTAAGGAAAGAAAAGAGTATAGGAAATATGAACTTGATGAGGAATATGGCATAGAAGATGACTACGAAGATGACTACGAAGATGAGGATGATGAAGAGCAAAGGCCTTCTGCAAAGTCCAAGAAGCAGAGCAGGCGGCAAGTATCTGAAGAGACTGATTCTAGGTCTGGCGATAGTAGTTTAAAGAGTGGAAAAAGACGCTGGAAAATTGTTTTGGAAGATACAGATACGGGAGAACAATACAGTTTTATTTTCTATGACAGTCTGGGAATAGGAAGAACCACTAAAGAGGTGGCCTTTGAGGAGTTTCTGTCTCTTCCAGATGACAGAAAAATCTCTAAAGTTCATTGTGCGATTGTTAGAAGTAAAGACAAGCTTTATCTCAGGGATGAAGGCTCTAAAAATCATACTTTTTTAAACGGGAAAAAAGTTCAGAAGCCTATCGTGATTCAAAAAGAGGATTTTATTGCTTTAGGTGAGACAGAATTTGAGGTTCTAAGGGTTCTGAGAGAAACAAATTAGTGTTAAGGTGTAGTCTTTGTGGACTATGCCTTTTTAAATTCATAAGAGGGTGAATACGGAATTTGCCAATTTACATCTATTCTTTATCATGCTAAAATGATAATCAGTAACAAATTGATAAGCAGATTTAGGAGGAATGAACATGATTAAGCTATATGAAAACGGTGCCTATCTGATTGACGGCACTGAAATAGTTGAAGATACAGGCAGTGTTACTGTCCCCGTAACTAAAGACGAAGCTGCACAAAATACAATTGCCTATAATATTTTAAAGGATCATAATACAACATCAGACATGAAGCATCTACAGATTAAGTTTGATAAACTGACCTCACATGATATAACCTTCGTTGGAATAATCCAGACTGCAAGGGCTTCAGGCCTTGAAAAGTTTCCGGTTCCTTATGTACTTACCAACTGCCATAACAGTTTATGTGCAGTAGGCGGAACAATTAATGAAGATGATCACATGTTCGGTCTGACCTGTGCAAAAAAATATGGTGGGGTTTACGTACCGCCTCATCAGGCTGTTATTCATCAGTATGCCAGAGAAATGCTGGCAGGCGGCGGAAAAATGATACTTGGCTCAGACAGCCATACACGTTATGGCGCTCTTGGTACAATGGCAATGGGAGAAGGCGGGCCTGAACTGGTAAAACAACTATTAAATAAAACTTATGATATTAACATGCCGGGTGTCATTGGTATATATCTTGATGGAGAACCAATGAAGGGGGTTGGCCCTCAGGATGTGGCTCTTGCCATTATCGGCGCTACATTTGGAAATGGTTATGTAAACAATAAAGTAATGGAATTTGTGGGACCGGGCGTAGACAAGCTTAGCGCTGATTTTAGAATCGGTATTGATGTTATGACCACTGAGACAACCTGCCTTTCTTCAATATGGAAAACAGATGAGACAATACGGGAATTTTATGAAATTCACGGTAGAAGCGAAGCGTACAGTGAATTAAAACCCGGAACCGTTGCATATTATGACGGAATGGTATATGTGGATTTAAGCAAAATTAAACCAATGATTGCAATGCCTTTTCATCCAAGTAATGTATATACTATTGATGACGTCAATGCAAATCTTAAAGATATCCTGCATGAAGTAGAGAAAAAAGCGCTTGTCAGCCTTGATGGGGCAGTAGATTATTCACTGCAGGATAAGATTGTAAATGGAAAACTTTACGTGGAGCAGGGTATAATTGCAGGATGTGCAGGCGGTGGTTTTGAGAATATTTGTGCAGCGGCTGATATGATAAAAGGAAAAAATATCGGAAGTGACGAGTTTACATTTAGTGTATATCCAGCAAGTACACCGATTTATATGGAACTGGTGAAAAATGGTGCGGTTGCCGATTTGATGGCAGCGGGAACAATCGTAAAAACTGCATTTTGCGGGCCGTGTTTTGGAGCGGGAGATACCCCTGCCAACGGTGCTTTTTCAATCCGTCATTCTACGAGAAACTTCCCGAATCGAGAAGGTTCTAAACTTCAGAATGGACAGATCGCATCTGTGGCTCTTATGGATGCCCGTTCTATTGCAGCAACAGCTGCGAATAAGGGCTTTTTAACATCTGCTGCTGACTTGGATGTAGAATATAAGGGACATAAGTATCACTTTGATAAGAGCATTTATGAGAACCGTGTATTCGACAGTAAGGGAATTGCAGATCCTGAGGTTGAAATTAAATTTGGTCCCAATATCAAAGACTGGCCAAAGATGTCGGCATTGCCAAAGAATCTGGTTCTGAAAGTGGTATCGGAAATCCATGATCCGGTAACGACTACAGATGAATTGATTCCATCCGGTGAAACATCGTCATTCCGATCTAATCCTCTTGGGCTTGCTGAGTTTACTTTATCCAGAAAAGATCCGTCATATGTAGACCGTGCGAAAAAAGTACAGGTAGCACAGAAGGCAATAGAGGCAAATACATGTCCGCTGGATGCTCTGGAAGAATTAAAGCCTGTTATGGCAAAGGTAAATGAAAAGTTTCCTGAAGCAGGTGAGGGGAACCTTGGCGTAGGAAGTGTGATTTTTGCAGTAAAACCAGGAGACGGATCGGCACGAGAGCAAGCGGCGTCCTGTCAGAAGGTTCTAGGCGGATGGGCAAATATTGCAAATGAGTATGCAACGAAACGTTATCGTTCAAATCTGATAAACTGGGGAATGCTCCCATTTTTGACAGATGAAAATCATGAAGCATTATCTTTCAAAAATGGTGATTATATTTTTGTTCCTGATGTTCATAAGGCTGTGAAAGACAAGGCTGATATAATCAAAGCGTACGTTGTGGGTGAAAGTTTAAAAGAAATTGATTTCCGTCTTGGAGAATTAACAGATGCAGAAAGAGAGATTATTTTGAAGGGATGCCTGATTAATTATTATAAAGGGTAAAATGTAATATTTAATATTGTCAAAACACAACTATACCGCTGAACTTATAGATCAGCGGTATAGTTGATTGTTTATGGTATTAGCATGACTTTTACCGCATTGGGATCTTTTTCGGCAGTATCAAATGCAGCCTTCCAGTCCGCAAGAGGGTATTTATGTGAGATTAAACCGTCTGTCTTAATTAGACCAGATTCAATGCCTTTAATAACGGCTGGAAAAGTAAGTGCTGAAAGATGGGAGCCTATAATAGTCAGTTCTTTCCCGTCACCAATTATATTCCAGTCAGCGGTGACCTCTTCTGCGAACACACCCATTTGAACATAACGGCCGAGATTTTTCAAAGCGCTCATTCCCTGTTTAACACTTTTAGGACTTCCGGAAGCTTCTATGTAAACATCGCACCCGAGACCTCCTGTCAAATCCATTATTTCTTTTTCCACGTCACATACCATGGGATTCAACACAATGTCAGCGCCAAAATCTTTTCCCATTGCCAGCCGGTTTTCCTTTACGTCAATACCTATTACAAGCTTTGGAAGACAGAGCGAAGACATATTTACCATGGAAAGTCCAATAGCGCCAAGGCCGGCGATCACCACAATATCGCTATGCTGGATATTGGCACGTTCTACAGCATGCATACCGCAGGCGATAGGTTCAACAAGGGCAGCCTGCTCCGGAGTAAAACTTTTAGGAACCTTATGATTCAGACAGTTTTTATCCAGCTTAACATACTCTGCAAAACCACCATTGGCATATTGTTTAAATCCAAACACGGCAGATCTGGTACACATCCAATACTTGCCTTCTTTGCAGAATCTGCAGGTCTGACAAGAAACAATCTGCTCACTGACGATGGTATCACCTATTTCAAATCCTTCTACATTATCTGCCTTTTCAACGATTTCTCCATAGAATTCATGACCGCCTATACAAGGAGCTTCAATATATCTGTTCTCCTCTGAGGTTCCCCATATGCGGATGCCCCCGTGGTAAGACTTTACATCACCGGCACATATGCCGCAGCCCTTTACTTTAAGAAGAATCTCACCATCACCAATAGTTGGAACAGGAACATCTTCGTAACGATTGTCATAAGGTGCATAAGATAAAAGTGCTTTCATTTTCGTCATTATATTTTTCTCCTTGTCTCTACTTTATTTAGCATAAATAGTGTCATAGTATTCTTGTGCATTAGAGGAATCGATTACGTCTATAGGCATATACTGATCCTTTTCCACAGTTTCTCCGTTAAGCAGATCCGAAGTAATATCAACCAGTGCACGTCCGTGTGCTTTTCCGCCGCCAAGGCTTACAGAGGATTTTTGAGGATCACCATTAATAATATTTAAAATTTCATTCTCTGTGGCATCAATTCCAAATAACCCTATGGTTTCAAAATCAGATATGCCGGCAGACTTAATTCCTTCATTTCCGCCAACGCTGCCGCCTCCGCCGATACAGCAAATGGCTTTGATGTCAGGATGAGCCTGAAGGAACGTTTCCGCATTTTTTACACCTTCTTCAGAGGTAAGAGCAGAGGCTGTTGCCACCAGTTTTGTATTTGTTGTATTTTCAGAAATCCCTGCTTTAATCCCGTTTGCGCGTTCAATTATTTCAGGAAACTCAGGAAGATCCATTAATGCCCATTCAACGACTTCTTCATCTCCATAATTTTCATTGATCCATTTGGCTGCACGTTCTCCGCATGCGTAGCCGGTATTGTAGGGGTCTACAAGGTATTGTGCATCACAGTTTTCTAATGTCTGCGTATATCCCACTACGTAAATACCCGCATCCTGAGCTTTTTTTGTAACATCAGCCACTGCGTTTGATTCAACAGCGCAGACAATAATGGCATCCATGTCACCTTGAATAAAATTTTCAATTTGTGTCACTTGCTTTGTGGCATCACTTTGTGCATCAACATAGGTGACAGAAATCCCTTTTTCTTTGGCATAAGTTTCTGCTTCCTTGACCAGTTCGGCCCACACGGGATTGCTTAAATCAGAAAAGGTGATCCCCACCTTGTATTCTCCTGCAGCGCTTTTGGTGTCAGCAGAAGTTTCTTTGGCTGTACCTGCGGTATCTGTATCCATACTACATCCTGTAATAGTGCCTGCTAAAAGAAACATTGCAGCAAACATGCTCATTATTCTTTTTTTCATTGTTTTTTCCTCCTGGAATTTAATTGTTATTTGCGTTAATTGCTTTTATCCGCTTTACCCGTTCACTGTTGGTGCGTGACATGGTATCGTATATTACTGCAGCAAGAAGGATACATCCTTTGATTACAAGTTGTATATATTCACTGACATTCAGCAGCAAAAGACCGTTGTCAAGAACGCCCACTATCAATACTCCGATAAAAGCTCCAAGTATAGTTCCTTTACCTCCGCTGCTGCTTACCCCACCTAATACACATGCCGTTAATACATTAAATTCAAAACCCGCACCTGTTGCAGACTGCCCTGAATTTAATCGGGAGAGTTGTAAAATAGCTCCGATGGCAGTGAAGAATCCACACATACTGTATACAATAATTCGTATTCTGCCTGTATTGACCCCAGAAAGTTTTGCAGCCTCCTCATTGCTTCCAAGGGCATAAAAATACCTGCCGTAATATGTTTTATTTAAAATAAATGCGCCAATTAATATGATTAAAATTAAAAAAATAAGAGAGACAGGTATACCAAGTATGTTGCCCTGCCCAAGAAAAGAAAAGCTTCTTGGAAAACCGAACATAGGCAGTCCCCCGGAAATCAGGTAACTGATTCCGTTTAGGATAGTCATCATAGAAAGTGTTACAATTAAAGGTGCAACCCCGGTCTTAGTAATAATCAGCCCATTAATTACACCGATGAGGGTACCGACCAACATTGAGGCCAGGATGGCAAGCAGCCAGTTAATCTCACCCTTAGTCATGAGATAGGAACAGATAATGCCAACAAGTGAGATCTGATATCCTACGGACAAATCAATACCGCCGGTAATAAGTACAAAAGTAAAACCTACGGAACATATTCCCAGAGTTGCGATTTGCTTCGCTATGTTGAATAAGTTGTTTGCTTTTAAAAACTGAGGTGAAAGTATACTGAATATTAGAAACATAACAACCAGTACGAGAAATATTCCAAGCTCTTTAGATTTAAATAATTTTTTGTTTTTATACATGTTCATCACCACCGGCAGATTTAGCGAGTATGGACTCCTGAGTAATTGAGTCTTTATCCATAATGCCGGTCATCCTTCCTTTACATAAAACTACAATTCTATCAGACATTCCAATCAATTCTTCCATATCGGAAGAAATCATAATAATTGCTTTGCCGCTATCGGCCAGTTGATTCATAATCTGATAGATTTCCTGTTTAGCTCCTACATCGATCCCTCGTGTAGGCTCATCAAAAATCAAAATATCAGGATCCATCGCAAGCCATTTTGCAAGTACGACTTTCTGCTGGTTGCCCCCGCTTAAGTTTTTGGTCTTCTGATCCATAGAAGGTGTTTTTGTACGCAGACTTTTAATATACTTGTCTGTAATATCTACTTCTGTTTTCGCATTAATAATGCTGTGTTTTGACCAGTCTTTTAAACCCGGCATAGTGGTATTTTCCTTTATGCTCATTTCGAGTACAAGTCCTTGGCGCTTTCTATCCTCGGGGACCAGTGCAATTCCAGATTTAATTGAGTCCATACAATTCTTTGGCTTTAAGTTTTTGCCGTTTAAAATAATTTCACCCTCTGTTATTTCTTCATAGCCAAAGAGAAGCTGTGCAAGCTCTGTTCGTCCGGCTCCAATAAGTCCAGCCATTCCAAGTATCTCACCCTTTTTTACATCAAAGGTAATATTTTTCACACCGTTTCCGGAAACATTTCTGATCGAGAGAATGGTATCAGACGCCTGCATAGCACGAGCAGGGTAGGTTTCTGTAAGTTCCCGTCCTACCATTAATTTAATCAGCTCAGATTTATCCGTTTTATCGGTGCTGACCGTGGTGATGTATTTTCCGTCCCTCAGTACAGAAACGCGGTCCGACAGTCGAAAAATTTCATCTAATCGATGAGATATGTAAATTATAGTGACACCCTGTTCTTTGAGAGTATCTACAATGTTGAACATTGCATTTACTTCTGAAGTGGTCAGCGGAGCCGACGGCTCATCCATGATTAATATTTTGGCATCTTTGGAGACTGCCTTGGCAATTTCTACAATCTGTTGATAACCAGTAGTTAAATCAGATACCTTAACATTGGGATCAATGTCCACTTTTAACCGCTGAAAAAGCTCTTTTGCTTTACGGTACATTGTCTTTCTGTCTAAAACCATACCATTCATAATAAATTCACCCATAAAGATGTTTTCTGCCGCAGACAAAACCGGTATTAACGTAAATTCCTGATAAATTACAGCAATACCGTTTGACCTTGAAAGAGCAGGTGTCATGTGGTTATATGTATGTTGGTTCATTTCGATAGTACCCTGGGTAGGGGAAATGGCACCGGAAATCGTTTTGATCATTGTTGATTTTCCGGCGCCGTTTTCTCCGACTATGGCGTGCACTTCACCTGCTCTAAATGAGATATTTAAATCATCCAGTGCAGTTACCCCGGGATACATCTTGGATATATGATTTAGCTTAAGAATCATATTACCTTTCATGTTTTCCTCCCTTTTCCTTTCCTTTGATGGTATCAATTATACTAATCAAGGCAGGTGGGAACAATGTACTAAAATAAAGATATGGTGTCAAAAATTATTCAATTTGTATAATATAATGATAAAAAACAAAGAAATAAAGACATATTGAACATGAGCTTTGAGAGATTTTTAGGTTTAATAACAATAACCTTGATTTATATTCGTTTGAGGTATTGCTTGTAGAGATTAAGTATTTCTTCTTTTCCCGCTGTGTCAACCCGTACGTCAGCTTCTGTTTTTCCACGGTTTATGACCAGAATTTTGTCGCAGACAGCAAACAAGTCTTCTACATCAGAGGAAATGATAAGGGCTCCCCGTCCATTTTCACTGAGGCTTCGAATATCTTGGTAAAGGATTTCTTTTGAAATGCTGTCAATGCTTTTGGTAGGGTTTGAAATAACGGTTAAATCCGGGTTTGAAGATAACATTCTGCAAAAAGAAATCTTCCACCTTAGAATATTATCCCATTCAATCTGAGATTCTGATATACATAGACCTTCATAATTAATAATATATCTGCTCATTAATTCACTGGCACAGTATTTGAGCTCTGCAGTATTTACAATTCCATATAAACTGCTGTTTTTTCTCATCGCGGGAAACATAATGTTTTCTTCAAGAGTTAAGTTTGGAAAAATAGTATCATGTTCAGGAAAAACAGATATCCCTATTCTGAGAGCATCTTCTGGAGATTTTATGTTGACAGGTGTCTGACCAAAAGATAATATTCCAGAGTCTGGTCTGAGGCGGCCCTGAAGCAGAAATTTTATAGCAGATCCGGAATGCGTTCCTACGTTTAAAATACCGGTAATCTCATGCCTGAATATTCGAAAAGAAAGATCATGCAGCGTATCTTTATATTGTATGTTCTGTACATCAAGGAGCAGTTCATGTCCGGATACTGATCCGGGAGAATCCTCTCTGTCTCTGGCAACCGGTTTTGTACCAAGCATTAAAGTGGCAATTAAGTTGTCATCCATGTCATTATCTTCAAGAACTGCAGCTGTCTGTCCGTTTCTCATGATAAAAAGCCGTCTGCAATATCGTTTTAAGTTTCGAAAGCTATTGTCAATAATAATGATACCAATATGTAGAGAACACAGCATTTGAAAAAGTTGTTCAAGTTCATCCATTGCTTTTGCTGAAAGAGAATAAAATACATCATCCAGTACTAATATTTTGGCATCATAATATACAGCCCTGGCCATCTCAACTAGTAATTTTTCCTTTACAGAGAGGGTGCTGATTTTTTCATGAATATTAACCCCTATTCCAAGCAATTCTAACATTTCCCTGCATTGCGACTGAGAGCAGCGTGATTTGATTATAAATTGGGTTTTGCGGGGGCGAAGAAGAAAGTTTTCCCAGATGGTAAAATCCATAATAAGAGAAGAACTAGAGGAGAAGTAGTAGACTCCCGCATTTCTTCCCTCCTCTATTGAGGAAATAGACACCTCTTCTTCCTCAAGGTAAATGCATCCGGAAGTAATCGGTAAAACACCTGTAATACCACCGGTAAGAGCGGTTTTTCCAGAGTTATTAACACCTGTGATTCCTATGGTTTCCCCTTTAAATAAGTTCAATTTTGCGTCATTTAATATATTTTTGGAAAAACGGCAGGTATTTATATGTTCCATTCTTAATAATTCTTTAATCATAAAGTTTCTCCTGTTTTGCAGATTGATCTGCTAAAATTGCAGGGAGGATTAGTTCGGTAGTGGTATAAACATTTGGAGTGCTTGCAAGAGATATTCCATATTGCTTACCAAATTTTAATTTAATCTGCTTATTGATATTAAGCAGAGCAATTCCGGTATGATGAGGAATATGTTCTTTAGGAACCGGAGCATTGTAATCCAGGAGTCTTTGATTAAGGTACTTTAATTTCTCATCTTCAATACCAATGCCGTTGTCTGTAATGGTAAGGATAAGTCTCTTTTCGGTAACATATCCTGAAAGGCGGATTTTACCTTTCCCATATTTTCCTTCCAGTCCATGCATAATCGCATTTTCTACAATTGGCTGAAGAGTCATATTGGGGATAAGATACTGATCCATAAGTTTAGTGGAGATCTGATATTCATAATCAAATCGATTACGAAAACGAAAATTTTGAATAGTTATATAATTGTGTACATTTTCAATTTCGTTCCGGAGTAAAAGCATCTGTCCCTCATTAGCAATCATGCTGCGAAACAGACATGACAAAGATTCAGTCATGGTTGCAATTTCTTCAACTCCATGAATAAGAGCAAGTCCACGGATGGAGTCCAGTGTATTGTAAAGAAAATGAGGATTGATCTGCGTTTGTAGAGCATATAATTCGGTTGACTGCATACGGCTTTCTGTTTTTCTGGTCTGCTTATCCATATTTTTTTGAATCTGTAGCATATCTAAAAAATTTTGCTCCAAAGATGATTTGACAAAGCGTTTATCAAAAGGTTTTTCCAGATCCATAGTGGTAAGGTTTGCATATTCCTTTAAAACATCTTCCAAATGATGAAAGGGCGAAAGTATATAAATATAGTCTATGATGAACAGTGTTACTGCTGCTAAAATTAATGACAAAAAGTTAAGCCTTACATAATAGCCGGCTGAAGGTGTAATCAATAGCTTTCGGCTCAGCTGAAACTGAATAATCAGGTTGTTTAACATCAGTATAATCAGTGGCAGTGTAATATTAAGAATTAAGATTAAATATAAATTTGCACTGTTCAGTTTTTTTGTCAAAGGTGACATATTGCCTTTATACATGATAGTGACCACCTTTCTTAGACAGCATTTCTCTTCCTATAATCAGAAGGCGTGATTCCAAAAGTTTTTTTAAATAATTTGGAAAAATATTTGGAGTCCTGAAATCCGGAAAGTGATGAAACCTCGTTTATGTTGTATTTAACCTGTCTAAGAAGAGTTTTAGAAACTTCAAGCCTGTACTGATTTAAATAGTCTAAAAAATTAGTACCTACTTCACGTTTAAAAAGAACACTGAAATAGACCGGACTTAAATTAACTAGTTCTGCCATAAAGGTCATAGAAATATCTGCTTTGTAATTTTCGGCGATGTATTTCTTTGCAATTCGAATAGCAGGATTTATATCAGTAGAATCTTCGCTGATATATCTGGCAATGTATAAGGATATATGGGTTGAGAGTACATCCGCAAGCATCCGTCCGGTATAGGCCCAGCAAGCATTTTCTGCCAGTTCTTTTTCAAAATCTTTATCAGTTTTTTTGCATAAATCAATTTTAATGATGTAATCGTAAAAGACTTTGTGAAGTACTGAGGTTATCTCACTATATACTAAATTATCCTGATATTTATAATCTTCTGCGTAAGAAAATATATTTAAAATCTGCATTTTAATGTTGTCTTTCTGAAGACTGCGCAAGGCTTCATCCCATTTTCCCATAACCGTATTGGTAAGAATATTTTGTGTAATACCTGCATCTCTTTTTAATTCAGAATCATAAATTAGTCTCTGTGTTCCCAATGCGATTCTAGCCTGAATGCAGTCTCCTGCACTTTTAAGACTTAAATGGGCATCTTTCAATTTATAAACAGGAACACCAATCCCTACAGTCAGCATTATATCTTCAAATTTATGTAGAATCTTTGTGACGTGAGCGTAGAACTTTTTTAAGAGGAGCGAGAGCGTTTCCTGTTGTTCTTCTGGATAATTGCAAAAGATATTCAGTGAGCCCGGGGCCTTTTGTATTAATATTTCATGGCAAAAGTCTGATAAAGTGTTGAGATAATGTTCCTGTATTCGGTTCAGCAGCGTTTCTGTAAAAACAGAATCCAGAATGGTAGGACAATCCAGTTTTATAATGATACAACGATAACATCCGGAAATAAATTTAGTGTAGAATGAGGTGTTAATGGCATCTTCTGTAAGAGGTAAATGAGAAAGTTTGTTTTGAAAAAAGGAATTAATAAAATATTCCTGCAGCTGGCGGTGGCTTGCGGTCAGTTCACTGCTTAATGTCTGATGGATATCTTCCGACTGTCGTTCACTGTTCAGTGTTAGTCTCAGTTTATCCAGAATTAATTCCAATTCTTCTTTATTGATAGGTTTGATCAGATAATCTTCAACGTTATATTTCATTGCGCTCTTAGCATATTCAAACTTTTTATGTCCGCTAATTACAATGAATTTAATTTTGGTGTTGATTTCTCTGATTTTTTGCATAAAAGTAATGCCGTCATAACCGGGCATACGAACATCTACGATGACAATATCGGGTTGTATTTGTTCAACCTCGACTAGTGCATCTAATCCATTATTAGCCCATCCTGCTACCACCATATCATATTTTTCCCAGTCAATCAGATTTTGAATTAAGGAGATAATTAGCTCTTCGTCATCCACGATCATGACTTTGTACATATTTACGCCACCTTTCAGTTATTACTTGTATATCTCTATTTTAAGGGAAAATGTTGCAATGAGCAACAAGAAAAGAACGGTATTTCTGTGACAAAAGTGGAGATTTTGGTGATGAACCAGCTTGACATATATTAAGTGAACGGGCACAATAAAATAAGAATTTAATAAAGTTGTATGCAACAAAATGCTGGTAAAGTTACTCTTATATATAAGAACAAAATTTAAACTGTGTTTTGTTCCATTCGAGAATGTAAATATTTTTGTTTAGTATTATCAGCGCAGGAGAGGAGGGGCATATGTCTGATTATGAAGGGTTACCTGAGTTGGAGTTAATTAGAAAATCTCAAAAAAGAGATGTAAAAGCGTTTTCAGAGTTATATGCAAGGATTCATAAAGATTTATATAGGTTTGCACTTTACACGTTGAAGCATACCCAAGATGCGGAGGATGCAGTCAGCGAAACAGTTATTTCGGCTTATGAAAATATAAGCAAATTGAGAAAAGCTGAGTCGTTCAGAGGCTGGATCTTTCAAATTTTAAGTAATCAGTGTAAGAAACGATTTAAAGACGAACCTCAGATGGAGGAGTTGGAAAGTGATCTGCAGGCGCCGGAAAAAGACTATGCAGGTTCTCACGATGTTAGAAGAGCGTTTAACCTGTTGAGTGAAGAGGAGAAAATGATTGTAGCATTTTCAATATTTGGTGGTTATCAGAGTGACGAAATAGGAATCATGATGGAAAAGAATCCGGCGACCGTACGCTCAAAGAAAAACCGTGCACTGGATAAAATGCGTGGGGTTCTGGAACAGAAAGGAGTGTAATTATGACATTTGATAAGAATAGTGGAAAAGACCATACTGAAGAAGCATTAAATGGACAGGATGGAAAACAGATAGAAAAGCAGATACGTGAAATGACAGATGATATAAAAATCCCAGATTCGCTGCATCCTGAGAATATAGAAAAGCTGTTAAGTGATAAAGAAGTAAAGAATAAATTTTACTGGAAACCACTTTACACTTTTGCTGCGGCAGCCGCATGCTGTGTCATTATAATCGGTGCACTTGCTTCTGGAGGTGTGCTCGAAAATTTAACAGACAATAAAAAAGAAACAGTTATTACGGCTTCTGAGGATAAACAGTCTGATACTGAGAAAACAGGAAAAATTATTGCATACGCAAAAAACTATGATGAAGTATATAAGTACATTGAAGCAGAGAAAAAGAACCAGGAAGAACAGCTGAACAATGAAATCTATGAAACTAAGGAGAGCCAGGATGGCGGTCTTACAACATCGGGAACTGAAAGTGCGAAGCTTGAGAGTAATTCCTCTTCCAGTGCCATGGATGCGGCATCAGGAACTGACACGTATTCGGATACAAACATAAGAGAAGATGGCGTTGAAGAGGGAGATATTGTCAAAACAGATGGTAAAAATCTTTATATTTTAAATGGTCAAAAAGTCCAGATCGTGAATATTGAAAGTGAAAAAATGGAACAAATGGCTACAATACGTCTTGAAGATGATCAGTATATTTCAGAGATATTTATCAAGGATGACAGTTTGGTTATTGTTTATACAAGAACGGAATATGAGGATACTAACTTAGCGGATGGAGGAACATACAGGCAGTATACGGTAGCAGAAACCTATAATGTAAGTAATCCCAAAAAGCCTGTATCTACAGGAAAAATAACACAAAGCGGGAATTTTTATACCATGAGGGTTTCTGGTGATTATGTATACCTGCTTAGTAGTTTTTACGCGGATAGGGGAACGGATAAAGCTAATGTAGGTTCATATATCCCTCAAATACAGGGAGAGTCAATAAACAGCAAGGATATATTGCTTCCACAATATATACGGGGAGATCAGTATACGGTCGTATCCTCCTTTTCTTTGAAAAATCCAGAGGAAAGAGTTGATAGTAAAGCTATATTTGGAAGTACAGGTCTTGTATATGTAAGTGGAGAGAACATTTATGTTTGTGAAGCATATTATAATTCAGCTGACTCGGATGTGACTCAGACATGTATTAGAAAAATAGCTTACCATGAAGGTGTGCTGGAGGCTGTAGGGCAAACAAAAGTCGATGGCACATTAAATGACTCGTTCAGTATTGATGAATATGAAGGTAATTTAAGGCTTGTCACTACAGTGAGCTATAATGGCAGCAGCAGTGTATTTCCCATTGTTGCATTTGACAAAATAGGTTCTGTTGAGGATACAGACAAGAAGGATACAAATTCCTTATATATCCTTGACGGGAAATTAAAAGAAGTGGGTAAGATAGAAGGACTTGCCGAAGACGAAAGGGTATATTCGGCCAGGTTTATAGGAGATATAGGTTATTTTGTCACATACAAGCAAGTGGATCCCCTGTTCTCTGTTGATTTATCAAAACCAGAAAAACCTGAGATCATAGGTGAACTCAAGATACCTGGATTTTCGGAGTATCTTCATCCATTCGGGGATGGACTTCTTTTAGGAATAGGAATGGATGTGGATGCAACAGGTACTACGACTCAGGGTGTAAAGCTATCTATGTTTGATATTTCAAGTCCTGATAATGTTTCAGAACTAAAAAAATATATATTGGAGAATTTTTATTCTACTGATATTGCCTATAATTATAAGGCGGCTTTAATTAGTACTACCAGAAATCTAATTGGGTTTTCTGCATATGGTCAGGGGCAGACATACTATATTTTTTCATTTGCCAAAGAGACGGGGTTTGAATGCATTTTTCAAAGAGAGCTAAATGGTAATGCCGATGTCCGCGGAGTTTATTCTGGGGATAACTTCTATCTTATTGCAGGGAACACCATAGAATCTTATAAAATGGAAACATTTGATAAGATAGACGATATTGTGTTATAATCTAAATATAGTTTAGTTATACCTATTTGAACAACGTATGCAGAAGAAAGTTTACTTTCAGAACCATACGTTGTTTAATATTTATTAAGGAGAAGCAATGATGATATTTGATACACATGCACATTATGATGATGCGCAATTTGATGAAGATAGAGAAGAATTACTGTCAGCCATGCCGGATGGCGGGATAGGCACAATTGTTAATGCAGGTTCGGATATTGATTCTTGGGAAAAAATCAGAAAATTAACAGAAAGCTGCTCTTTTTTGTATGGTGCGGCAGGTGTACACCCTGATGAGGTAGGAGAACTTAACGAAGAGAATTTTCTGCAGCTGCGTGAAATATTAAAGAGTAATAAGATGGTCGCAGTTGGAGAAATAGGTCTGGATTATTATTGGGATAAAGAAGGGCATGACAGACAAAAGAAGTGGTTTATTCGTCAGCTTGAGTTGGCCCGTGAGTTGAATAAACCGGTAATTATACACAGTAGAGAAGCAGCTGCGGATACATTTAAGATTATCTCGGATCATGGAAAAGGGCTGAATGGCGTTATACATTGTTTCTCCTATTCTGTTGAGATGGCAGAGGCATATATAAAAATGGGATACTATCTTGGAATCGGTGGTGTGGTAACATTTCAGAATGCAAAAAAACTGAAAGAAGTTGTAAAAGCAGTTCCTCTGGAATTCCTTGTGCTTGAGACCGACTCCCCCTATCTAGCTCCTGTGCCAAACCGGGGGAAAAGGAATTCTTCTTTAAATCTGGTCTATGTGGCAGAGCAAATTGCGGCATTAAAAGGCATAACTTATGAAGATGTTGTGCGGCAGACGGAAATAAATGCAGAGAAATTGTACGGTATAAAAGCAGCAGAAAGTGAGAGTAGATATTTATGATTGAGCCCACATTAGGGAGCCCCCAAAATACAATAGAGATTTTGCAGAAATATAATTTTGTATTTCAAAAAAAGTTTGGTCAGAATTTTTTGATTGATACACATGTTTTGGATAAAATTATACGTTCAGCTGAGATAACCAAGGAGGATATGGTTCTGGAGATTGGACCGGGAATCGGAACGATGACCCAGTATCTGGCTCAGGCTGCAGGGAAAGTAACGGCAGTAGAAATTGACAGGGCGTTGATTCCCATATTAAAGGATACGCTGGAAGGTTATGAAAATGTGACCGTGTTAAATGAAGATATTTTGAAAGTAGACATAGCAAAACTTGCAGAAGATGAGAACCAAGGGCGTCCTATTAAAGTAGTAGCAAATCTCCCCTATTATATTACTACACCCATCATTATGGGATTGTTTGAGAAACATGTTCCTCTGAAAAGTATTACTGTTATGGTACAGCGGGAGGTGGCAGAGCGTATGCAGGTGGGACCCGGTACTAAAGACTATGGCGCACTTTCGTTGGCTGTTCAGTATTATGCAAAACCATATATCGTAGCAAATGTTCCGCCAAACTGTTTTATGCCGAGGCCCAAAGTGGGATCTGCGGTAATCAGGCTGGAGCGCTATGAACAACCTCCGGTTCAGGTAAATGATGAAAAACTGATGTTTTCAGTGATTCGAGCATCGTTTAATCAAAGGCGGAAAACACTTGCTAATGGCTTGAAAAACTCATCTGAGCTGGATTTCACAAAAGAGCAGATTGAAGAGGCAATTGAGAGGCTTGGGAGAGGCTCAAGTGTACGTGGGGAAGCATTAACGCTGGAGGAATTTGGAGAACTAAGTAATGAATTAGGACGTAATAAAATTTAAACAGTTGTGTCCTAATTGAATTTTTTATCAGACAGACTTGCAAAATAAAAACTGTAGTTTTTTTAGTTCATAAAGATTTTATAGACATTTCATTGTATAAAATCTGCTTTTTTAGTATAATAATTGAGTCGGACAAGCAAATTGAGTGAGAGGAAGGGAGCGGTTTTATGGCAAAATTACCAATAGACATTGATAATATCATTTTTGAAAACACCCCCAAGATTGATGAGTTGGCCAGGATTTGTGAGGAAAACAATGCAATCGAGAAAGAACTTTATACAAAATATGAGGTTAAAAGAGGTCTGCGTGATTTAAATGGAAAAGGTGTACTGGCAGGCCTGACAAATATATCTGATGTATGTGCCAGTAAGATTGTAGATGGTAAGGAAGTTCCCTGTGAAGGTAATCTGTATTACCGGGGATATAATATTAAGGATCTTGTAAAAGGATTTTTGGACGCGAAGCATTCGGGATTTGAAGAGACTGCGTATCTTCTTTTATTTGGAAATCTGCCCACTGCTGAGCAGCTCAATGATTTTCAGAATATAATTGCGGACAGGAGAATGCTTCCTCCCAATTTTGTGCGTGATGTAATTATGAAAGCACCCAGCAGTGATATGATGAATGGGATATCAAGATGTATTTTGAATTTGTATTCTTATGATAAAAAAGCGGATGATACATCTATTCCAAATGTCCTGCGCCAATGTTTAAATCTGATAAGTCAGTTTCCCATGTTGATGGTTTATTGTTACCATGGATATAACTATAGGAGAGGCGAGGACTTATATGTTTATGCGCCTTATCCGGAGTTGTCTACAGCAGAGAATATATTGATGATGTTGCGTGAAGACAGACAGTATACTAAACTTGAGGCGGAAATACTGGATATGGCCCTTGTGCTGCATATGGATCATGGTGGTGGTAATAACTCTACATTTACCACTCATGTCGTTACCTCTTCAGGAACAGATACTTATTCAACTATAGCAGCAGCTATGGCTTCCCTTAAAGGTCCAAAACATGGAGGTGCCAACATAAAGGTAACTCAGATGTTTGAAGACATGAAGCGTACGTTAACGAACTGGGATGATGAAAGTCAGATTCGTCAGTATTTGGTGGATTTGCTTGATAAAAAAGCGTTTGACCAAAAAGGTCTGATTTATGGGATGGGTCACGCTGTCTATTCAATGTCTGACCCCAGAGCTGACATTTTTAAAAAATTCGTAAAGCAGCTTGCAACAGAAAAGGGATATGATGCTGAATATTCTCTTTATGAGAAAGTGGAACATATTGCCCCTGAAATTATCGGAGAAAAACGAAAAATGTATAAAGGCGTTAATGCCAATGTGGACTTTTACAGTGGACTTGTATATGGCATGTTAGATCTTCCCCCAGCTCTTTATACGCCAATATTTGCAGCAGCACGTATTGTTGGATGGAGTGCACATAGACTTGAAGAACTAAAAAATGTGGATAAGATTATCCGTCCTGCATATAAGCCGCTTGCGCCTTATCGAGATTACATAAAATTAGATGATAGGTAGATGTTAAAATGAAAGATGAATTTTACTTCCCGTCAAAGGATGGTAATACAGAGATTCATACAATTGAATGGAAACCGGAGGGGAAAGCGAAAGCTATTCTGCAGATTTGTCATGGTATGGTGGAGTATATGAACCGCTATGATGAGTTTGCGGATTTCTTATGCGGGCAGGGATATTACGTTGTTGGAAATGATCATTTAGGTCACGGGAAATCTATACAAAGTAAGACTGAGTATGGTTATTTTAATGAAAAGTATGGAAATGCGTGTATATTGGGAGATATGCATACCCTTCGCCAAAGGGTTGCAAAAAAGTATCCGAATACACCTTATTTTATGCTGGGACAAAGTATGGGATCAGCATTGATGCGCCAATATATACAGATGTATGGAAATGGATTGAACGGTGTTATTATGATTGGTGTGGTCTCAGATTATAAGCGTTCTACTCTTCGTTTTGCAAAGCGTATCTGCCGCATTATGGCCGCATTTAAAGGCTGGCATTACCGCAGCAAGCTGATTGATAAACTGGCAATTGGAGGGTATAACAAAGGGTATAAGCCGGCGAGGACACGTGCTGACTGGATAACCAGTGATGCACAGTTATTGGATGCCTATGTGGCAGATCCTCTTTGCTCCTTTGTCTTTACTGTTAATGCCTATTATCATATGTTTAGCGGAATGCTTTTGCTGCAAAAAAAGGAAAGTATTTATATGATACCAAAGTCGCTCCCCATACTGCTGGCTGCTGGAACAGAAGATCCTGCTGGAAACTTCGGAAAAGGTGTCAGACAAATTTATGAAAAATATAAAGGGGCAGGGATTCAGGATCTTACACTTCGGTTATACGCCGGTGACAGACACGAATTGCTTAATGAAACTGATCGAAAGCAAGTTTATGAAGATTTGTATGAATGGCTGGAAGGCAAAATATCATCTTAACTGGATCATCCAGGATATGATTATGTGATTAGAGAACAGGTCGGTTCACTGACCTGTTCTCTTTTATAATATATACTTGATATAAAGTGATCAACAAATGAAAAAATTTGTTGTTTATGATAAAATATTAAGACTATTATTTAATAAATAATTTAAGGAGATTAGATAGGCATGAATATTTTAATTATAACAGGAAGTCCAAGGAAAAACGGTAATACAGAAATTATGGCAGACGTGTTTGCCGAATCAGCAAAAGAGGCAGGACATAGGGTTAATACAATAAAATTAAGCGAAAATAAAATTGGCCCATGTACTGCCTGTAAATATTGCTTTAATCATGATGGCGTATGTGTGCAAAAAGATGGTATGAATGGGATATTAAAAGAGCTAAATCATACAGATATGTTAGTTCTTGCATCTCCGATTTATTGGTTTGATGTTTCTGCTCAGATGAAATGCTTTATTGATAGGATGTACGCTTTTGCAAAAAAAGGGTTTCATATTAAATCAATAGCTATGCTTCTTAATTCTGGCGCAGACGGAGTCTATGACGCAGCTGAAGCTCAATTAAAGGCAATATCATCGTATTTGAAATGGGAGTTAAAAGGTATCATAAAAATACCTAATCTTCAGGAAAAAGGCAGTATAAAGAATGCCGAAGAATTAGAACTGGTGAGTAATTTTGCAAAATTGCTTCAGTAAACAATATGTCATAAATCAAGCATAGTTTACATAAGCAAAAAACCTGTCAACCATTAAGGTCGACAGGTTTTTGTTTTATAGTTATCTAAAGGAATGAGAGTAAAGTGCGACATCTCGGGTTGCCCCAAGATGTCTTTACTTTATGAGGGGGGAGATAGTTGTTTATCAACTATCTGAACTTTAGTATAGAACAGAAATGTGTCCAAAGTATGTTAGAAATATAAAAGAAATCGAAATATTATTATGAAATTCTTAATTTGGAAAATTGTAGGTATAATATACATTACACATAAAATTTAAACACCTAGTTAAACGTTTATATATAAAATAAAATATAAAACAATGTAAATAATGCACAATAAAAATAAATGTTATATGGATAAATATAACAAAAATAATAAAATATGTTTACATTTAATTAAATGGATGATAATATTATTGCATAAAAGAAAAAACGATTAAGTAATCCTTATGCACAAAATGACGTATTTCGCTGTAAATATCGAGAATAATGCATATTTTTTAAAAATAATTACTTAAACGATTAATACGAAAGGGTAACAGGGAGAGGGTAAGATATGGGAAAACCGTTAAAACAATTAAATTTAAAAGACATTAAAATTACGGATGAGTTGTTTGGAGCATATGTAGGAAAAGTGTCTGAAAAAATTATTCCTCATCAATGGAAGATTTTAAATGACCAGCTTGAAGGCGCAGAGGCAACACATTGTATTGAAAACTTTCGTATTGCAGCAAAAGAAACTCAGGGTGAAAGAAAAGGCGTTGTCTTTCAAGATACAGATTTGTATAAATGGCTTGAGGCTGTTGCATATTGTCTGGCAAGCGGCAAGGGTAAAATATATGAGGACTTGGCTGATCAAGTAATTGACCTGATTGGCAGGGCACAAGAAAATGATGGTTATCTCAATACATACTTTACCATCAACGCACCAGATAAAAAATGGACAAATCTGGTTGAAGGGCATGAATTGTATACATCAGGACATCTGATGGAAGCAGCTGTAGCATACTATGAGGCGACTGGAAAAGAAAAATTATTAATTATTGCAAAAAAGAATGCAGATTTAATATGTCAGGTGTTCGGAAAAACTGAAGAGCAGATACATGGATACCCCGGGCATCAAGAGGTAGAGCTAGGGTTGATTAAACTATATAGAATAACTGGAAAAGAAAAATATCTTGAAACAGCAAATTATTTTATACGTGAACGTGGAGCGAAGCCCAATTATTTTAAACGTGAAATTGAAACTAGGGGAGGATATGAATTTTTCCCGGAATTTTATGATTATGATCTGGAATATTCGCAGGCACATAAGCCGCCTTTGCAGCAAACAAAAGCCCATGGTCATGCAGTGAGAGCCATGTATATGTGCACGGCTATGGCTGATCTGGCCCAGGAGTACAATGATGAAGAAATGCAGAAAGCCTGCAAAAAAATATGGAGCAATGTAGTAGAAAAAAGAATGTATATAACTGGAGGAATAGGGTCCAGTGGATTTAGAGAACGGTTTACTACAGATTATGATCTACCAAACAGAACTAACTATTCGGAGACATGTGCATCCATAGGGTTGATGATGTTTGGGCAGCGTATGGCTTCCCTTTTTAAAGATGCTAGATACTATGATATTGTTGAAAAAGCACTATACAATACAGTAATTGCAGGGATTAATATCGAGGGAGACAGATATTTTTATGTTAACCCACTTGAGGTGATTCCAGAGTTTTGCACTGAGCATACTTACATGAGCCATGTAAAACCAGTCAGGCAGAAATGGTTCAGCGTGGCTTGCTGTCCGCCAAATGTAGCAAGAACATTGGCTTCACTCGGACAGTACATTTATGCACAAGATGAAGAAGCTCTTTATATTCATCAATTTATATCTTCCGAAGCTAAGGCTTATATTGGTGGATGTAGTATAAATATCTTCATGGATTCTCAACTGCTGCAAAATGGTCAGGTAAAGATTAATGTTGAAATGAGTGAAAGCAAAACAATTAAAATAAGAATTCCTTCTTATGCTGGAAAATATAAGGTACTGGTTGATGGTGAGAGTAGGGAAGATATTGTTTTGAATGGCTATTATTCTGTAGAACTAACAGAAGGAAAACATGAATTACTTATATGTTTTTCTGTTAAGCCAAGATGGATAGGTGCAAATCCAAGAGTTCAAGAAGACTCTGGCAAAGTGGCGTTAGTAAGAGGTCCTATTGTATACTGCTTAGAAGAAATTGATAATATAAAACTATTATCCACTGTATTTGTTGATTTGACCAATGAAATTTACTTGGAGGAAAGTGACAAGGCGCTAATAGGAAATGTACCAGCGCTTACATATAAAGGCATACAAATTCACAACAACAAAATTACAGATCAGCTTTATGGTGATATAGAATTTACTAAAAAGGAGATTAAGTTAAAAGCGGTTCCCTATTGTCTTTGGAACAATAGAGGGCAAGGCGAAATGCTGGTTTGGCAGAAAGTCAGAATTTAAGTCATGCGGTATGGTATTTTGCTTTGAAAAGTTTACAACGGCAGGTAACTGTCGTTATAATAAAAAAATAAAGGAGAGATGTATATGAAAAGGAAACAGGTTATGAGTGTTTTACTGGCAGTAACATTGATGGGGACTATGTTGCTTGCAGGATGTACAAAGCCGGAAGAGGAGACAAAAGCAGTTAGCGGTGAAAGCAGTGGAAAAGTAAAAATCACCTATGCCCAGTGGGGAAATGAGAGTGAAACCGCTGCAACACAAAAGGTTGCAGACAAATTTAACAGTGAGCAGGATAAGATTGAAGTAGAAGTAGTTAAGATTGATCATGATACGTATGTAACAAAGCTCAATGCAATGGCAACTGCGGGAGAACTGCCGGATACCGGAATTATGAGTGAAGCCGGAGTTTTAAAATTTGCAGAAAATGGACTGTTGGCTGATATAGGTGAAATGTACGGAGACGGAGATTCAAAACCACTTGATGCGCTGACTTTTAAGTATGAAGGTGCCCCTGTTGCCTATTCTGCAGCAAATGAGGTATTGAACTTGTGGTATAACATAGATCTGCTTAAAGATGTTTGTGAGAAACAGGGGCTGGATATTTCAGAAGTTACCCCTCCTGCTGATGCATCAGAAGCGTGGGACTGGGATACTTTTGTTAAAATAGCCCAGACACTGACTGTAGACATTAATGGCAAAAATGCTCTTGATCCTGAATTTGATCCCAATAATGTAGACGTGTATGGCTGCACAATAAATACATTACCCTGGCAGCTTGAAGTCTGGGCATTATCTAACGGCGGAGGATATTACAGTGAGGACGGAGAAAAATGTACTATTGACGATGATGCTACAGTGGAAGCACTGCAGAAGATTTCCGATTTGTCGGATAAATATCACTGTGCACCACCGGTAACAAGTGCGGCAAATGCATTGGAATCTTCTTTGGGAAGTAAGAAGGTTGTTATGGCTACAGACGGACAGTGGAATGTTGGAACATTTCTTGGGCCTAATGCTGACTTTGAATATGGTGTAGGTGTTCTGCCATACATGAAAGAACCTGTAACAATATGTACGGGAGGCCCTAATGTGGTATTTGAAACAACAGAGCATCCCCAAGAGGCAATGGAATGGTTAAAATGGTATTATCAGGAAGAAAATTCCTGGGCGCTGATTGAGGCAGGTACATGGATGCCTATATTGGATTCGTGGTATACAGATGCTGACAAAATAGATAAATGGATAAGTAACCCTAATTTCCCGGAAAAAGAAATGTACAAAAGTGCAGTTGTAGATTATGCTAAGAATAATATGGTTTCTACAGCATGGTATTATGTAAATGGAACAGAAGAATTTAATGCTACACTAGATTCTGCATTTTCAGGAGTATGGGCTGGAGAACAAACGATGAAAGAAGCTATTGATGAGAATAAGGAAGAGCTACAGGGAATTTTTGATGAAAGTAATCCACAATAAATAAATGAAATAAGGTGGCCTGTATAGATGATATACGGGCCGCTTATTCAGTTAAAAGAGGTGCTGAAATGAAAAGTGAAACAAAGAAGAAAACAGTATCAAGGGCTGGTAAAAAAGAGGCACGAACTGCGTATTTATGCTTAATTCCGGCGTTTTTAGGAGTTTCTTTAATCAGCTATCTTCCGACTCTGGCTGTGTTTGTTCTAAGCGTGTTCGAGTGGAACGGATTGACAGATCCTAAATTTGTGGGATTTGATAATTTCGCAAGAATTTTCACAAAGGATATTTATTTTGTGGATTCTGTTAAAGCTACTGTGTTGTATGCACTTTTAGCAGTAGTAGGTGCAGTTGTGTATTCGTTAATTATTGCATTACTGCTTAATATGAATATTAAGGGGCGTACATTGTTTAGATCTATTTTCTTTGTTCCTTATCTGCTTCCTGCAATTGGTGTATTTAAAGGGTGGGAGTGGCTATATGAAGCCAACTATGGGTTATTTAATTTTGTATTCCGGATGCTGGGCATTCCTCCTCAGAGATTTTTAGACAGTCCGGGTCAGGTTATTCCGTCACTGGTACTAATTGCAATCTGGACCAGTGGAAATTTAATTGTAATATTTCTGGCAGGGTTGCAGAATGTTCCCGGTGTCTATATGGAAGCTGCAAAAATAGACGGGGCGAATGCCTGGCAGCGGTTTTGGCATGTAACAATCCCAAGTATTTCACCCATTATTTTTTATAATATTTTGACAGCGCTAATTACACATCTGCAGGTAATTAACCCGGCCTTGGCTCTGACAAATGGGGGACCAAGCAAAAAATCTATGTTTATGTCATACGTTATTTATCTGTACGGGTTTAAAAAGAATAAAATGGGATATGCAGCGGCGTATTCAGTAGTGTTTTTTATTATGGTAGGTATCTTTACCATTATATTATTTAAATCACAGAAAACCCAGATATTTGGAGAGGAGTAGCAGCTCATGACAATAAAAACTATGCAGAATAAAAAGAAAAAAGAAAAAGCGATGAATTGGGCTGCAACATTGCTGGTACTTATACTGGCAGCCTTGGTACTCCTTCCAATCTGGTGGATATTCAGATCATCGTTGATGAGTACTGGAACATTAAATGCATACCCACCTTCATTTATTCCACATGAATGGCTGTGGTCAAATTATGCAAAGGCGTTAGAAACGTTTGAATACTGGAAATATTTTAGAAATACTTTTTCTATTATAATTCCTGCAGTTGTTTTTGGTACAATAACTGCAATTTTTTGTGGATATGCATTTGCAAGACTAAGGTTTAAAGGAAAAAGATTGATTTTTAATATTTGTGTGGGGACAATACTTCTGCCGGGAATGGTCACCTTAATTCCTTTGTATGTTTTCTGGACGAAAGGGTTAGGTCTTGGTGATACTTACTGGCCGTTGATACTTCCATTTTTAACTGGTGGAGGTTTCTTTAACATCTTTTTGATTCGACAGTTCTTTATGACAATACCTGTTGAATTGGACGAAGCTGCATCTATAGATGGGGCCAGCCGAATGCGTATTCTTTGGACTATTTTGGTACCATCTATTAAGCCGGCTATTGTAGTTGTTGGTATGATGCTGTTCATCCAGATATGGAATGATCTGCTCCAACAGATTATTTATATTAACAGTATGGATAAATTTACCTTTGCAATAGCATTAACTAATTTTACCGGATCATTTGGAACTAACTGGCCTGTTGCCTTGGCGGCAACGTTTATGACTATTTTACCGGGCATTTTTATTTATGTTCTGGGACAAAAAAGTTTTGTAGAAGGAATTGTGCTGACCGGAATGAAAAATTAGAGATATTTTTATATGGGAATGGTTTGAATATAGCAGAATAAAGGAGCTGGAAGATGAGACCAAGTAAAAAATTTATGGATTGGTATATGGGAAGCAATAATAATGTTGAAAAAGAGCCGCCACGCAGTGGGGTTAAAAGGGTTGGGTATGTCCTCTTAAACTATACAGGTAAATTGGTGGTAATAAATATTATTTTTTTGCTTTGCTGTATTCCAGTAATAACAATTCCGGCTGCGCTTACTGCATTGAACCGTTATCTTATTCAACTTTTTAGAGTAGGATATGGTGTCAATATTTCAGATTATGTTACAGAAATGAAAGCCAATTTGATAAAAAGCATTCCGCTTGGTCTGTTGTGTGGTGTGGGAGGTGTTTATTCCTACTATCTCATGAGTCTTTCGAATAATTTTGAGCAAACATCTCTAGGATATATTGTATGGGGGGTTGGGTGGATAATTTTTCTTATTTCTATTTTGCTTGGTTCATATTCTTTTGTTCTATTGGCTATGCTTGATTTAACTTTGGTCAATATATTAAAAAATGTATTTATTCTTATGGCTGTTGAATGGAAAACAAATCTAAAACTTATATTTTGTTTTCTGGGCATGATAGGTTTTATTGGGATTTTGCTACCTTACTCTATTATTCCCATATTGTTAGTGGGTGCTTCTGTTAATCAGCTTATGATTTGTTCAATGTTGAATTCGGTGGTGAACAAAAGAATAATTGAGCCTTATGAGCGAGAAAAAATATGATATAATATTAATTATATGCAAGGAAAATTTATCTGATAAAAGAGGTGATAGTATGATAACCATAAAAGAAATTGCCAAGATTTGCGGTGTATCAGTCGCTACAGTTTCTAATATTATTAATAATAAGGGCGGTGTGGGAGAAAAGACAAGAGAGCGTGTAATGGAAGTGATTCGTGAAACCAATTATACCCCTAACTACGTTGCGAAGAATCTTAAAACAAAAAATACCAGAAGTATCGGCGTTATCGCAGAAGATATGACAGTATTTAGCCTGCCTGACATTATCGATGGAATTACAGACTATTGCGAAAAAGAGGATTATCAGATACTGTTAATCAATTTACGTCTGTACAAGAAGTTTTCAGATACATACTATCATCAGAATAAGCATACAAGTATTGTCCACAAGGAAATAAAAAAGCTTCTTTCAAAACAGGTGGAGGGCATTATTTATATAGCTGCTCATGAACGTGTTATTGATTTTATTCCTGATGATTTACCTGTTCCGACTGTGGTGGCTTATGGATATACGAACAATCCGGCAATACCCTCAGTGGTCGTAGATGATATAAAGGGGGCAAGTGATCTTGTAAAGTATCTGATTTCCTGCGGACACGACAGGATTGGTGTTATTGCAGGGAAGAAGGATAGTATTCATACACAGGCAAGATTAGAGGGGTATCAGAGAGCTCTGTTTGAAAATCATCTTTTGTATGATCCCAATTTGGTCATTTATGGGGAATGGGACAGAGATAGTGGATATATAAACACCAAGTTCCTTGTAGAAAAAGAAGTTACTGCTATTTTCTGCATGAATGACATTATGGCCGGAGGTACCTATGACCGTTTGGATGAACTCGGTATACAAGTCGGGAAAGACTTTGCTGTGGTGGGGTATGATAATCGGGAGCTTGCCAGCTATGAAAAACCTCCTCTTACCACTATGGGATTGCCATTGCATGATATTGGCTACTGCGTGAGCGAAATAATCATCAAATTATTAAACAAAGAAGAGACAAGTGCTAAAGATGGCGTTTATTTTATTGAATGCAATCCTTATATAAGAAGATCGGTGAATAAGAGAGGAGAATAAAAACAAAATCCCATTTAGTATCGGCTAAATGGGATTTGTTTTTATAATATCTAAAGGAATGAGAGTAAAGTGAGACATCTAGGGATTCCCCATGATGTCTTAACTTTATGAGGGGGGTGATAGTTGTCTTATCAACTATCTAAACCTAGTATATAAGATAAATGTGCACAAAGTATGTCAGTTCTATAAAAGAAATGGAAAAAATGTTATTAATTTCTAAAATTGGTATTACGAAATTCTTATCACACGATACACGTAAACTATATTTCTTCTGGGACACGAATTGTCTGTCCTGGATAAATGATGTCCGGGTTGGGAATATCGTTCAGAGCGGCTAAAGTCTGATAGGTAGTATCGTAACGCAGTGCAATTTTACTTAAGGTGTCTCCCTGCTGGATAATATAAGTAATATAATTTTGTGTGGTTGAAGCTGGAGACAGCAGAGAGCCATCCAAATGATTTAAACCTTTATTTTGAATTACCTCGGGAAAATCAATAAATCCAATATTTAAATCCACATTTTGTTCTATACCGGGTATTCCTCTCTTATTTGTAAATTGCCATATACTACAGTCTGTATAATCTAAAGTAGAGTCAAATGATGAGTACCAGAGTGCATAATCTTTTAAAAAATCAGAAGTAAAATAAGAGTTTAAAACCTCTCTGTTGCTGTAGAACATGGGGTAGTAACCCAGCTCTTCTACTCTGTTGCAGAAGTTCTTTACAAATTGAGTTACAAGTTCTGGAGTTACGGAAACACCATGCTGGGCGGCATAGCTAAAAGCAGTCTGCCCTATGTTATAACATACAGGATATTCCAAGTGATAAGTAGAAATTGTATTTATACAGCCATCAGCCTCCTGGCGGGCTGCCTCTGGATTGATGGCATGACAAATCCAATAGGCACCAATCGGAAGTCCAATACGATTACATTCCGCTGCATTTCGCTGAAATTGCCGGTCTAAGATTCCGAATCCGTGTCCGGCACAAAGCATGGCAAACTGGAAGCCGGCCGATTTTACCTGTTCCCAGTCTACAGTTCCCTGGAATTCACTTACATTAAGGCCCTGGAAACTCATAAAAACCTCCTTTACCATATATCTATGGTTATAAAAATCATTTTATTATATGCGAAAAGTTGATAAATGGTTCTTTGTACATAAGAGCAAAAGCATATAAGGGAGAAAAGGAGTGGCCGGGATTACTCCCGGCCTTAGAAAAAAATTATGAAAAAGAAAATTTATATAAAAAAGGTTATTGTCCTTTGATAAGTAATACTATACCTAAGAAATGTGATGTATATGTGAGGGATAAATTAACAATTTGTGTATGGTTTTTGAAGAAACTATGAAGAAGGATCATAATACTAACCTGTTAATTCCACTATATTGTTTAGTGTTTATTTTAAATTATTTTGTATCTTATCAGAGAGCCGGCATTGTGATATATTAAATAGAGAAAAAAACTTTAATTTGTTTAGACCAAATTCTATCCTAAAGGAGGATAAAGTATGAGACGCAAAGAAAGAGAAATAAAGGATATTAATGAGATATTTCAGGTTATTGAACATTGTAGTTCAGTTCACATTGGAATGGTGGATGAAGGAAAGCCCTATGTTGTTGCGCTTAATTTTGGTTATGAACGTGAAGGCGATAATTTAATCTTGTATTTTCACAGTGCAATAGAAGGAAAAAAGATAGATATCTTAAAAAAGAATCCTGATGTGTATTTTCAAATGGATTGTGTAAATGAGCTGATTCGAACAACTCCGGATATTCCTTGTTCGTATAGCTGGAGATATGACAGCGTAATGGGCTCTGGGAAAATAGAATTTATAGAATCGAATGAAGGGAAAGCACATGTATTGAATCGTTTGCTTCAACATCTTGATAAAACGGATAAGCAATTTGATTTTCCGACTCAGGCACTTGCCAAGACCTGTGTTTTTCAGGTTCGTTCAAATGATTTTACCGGAAAGCACCGTGATTGAGTACATACTATATCAGTGGTAAAGAATAGCAGCATAGCTTCAGGCTATGCTGCTATTTAACTGGTTCTATGAATGTTGAATAAATTTAAGAGCTAAATTTAAAGCAGATATAATAGAAGTATCTTTTGCAATCCCTTTACCTGCTATGTCAAAAGCAGTTCCATGGTCAACTGATGTACGTATAATGGGAAGGCCTAAAGTTACATTTACGCCATCGTCGAAAGCCAGTAATTTCATAGGGATGTGACCCTGATCATGATACATGGCTACTACGATATCATACTGTCCCTGGCTTGCTTTTAAGAACACTGTATCGGGTGGAACAGGTCCCGAGACATCTATTCCCTGGTCTTGTTTAGATTTAATAGCAGGATTAATTTCATTTATTTCTTCTGTTCCGAACAAACCTGCTTCTCCGCTGTGAGGGTTCAGACCTGCAACTGCAATTTTGGGATGGGAAACACCAAGTTTTTTCATCACCTCGTTAGCCAAATCTATACATTCAATGACTCTGTCTTTTGTTACGGCATCACAAGCTTTTCTCAGCGAGGTATGAGTGGAAACATGTACAACACTCATGCATTCAGACCACAACATCATTGTATATTTTCGGGTGTTAGTCAGCTCTGCAAAAATTTCAGTATGTCCATCATAGTTGTGTCCTCCCAAATGTAGAGCTTCCTTATTAAGTGGAGCTGTCACAACAGGCCCAATAGCACCTTCCATGGAAAGTTCAATAGCTTTTTGAATATACTGATAAGCAGCGTTTCCCGCTGCGGGACTCATTTTACCTATCTTATTTTTATTGAAATCCAGATCGACCACATGATATACGTTTATATATCCGGCTTTAAAGTTGTTAATATCTGTTATTACATTTAGTTCAAGTTTAGTATCGAATAAATCCATGTAGTATTTGATTACACATTCTGTACCGAATATAACTGCAGTGTCTGTAAATTTATGATTACAAAGTGCTTTTAAAGATATTTCAGGTCCTACCCCGGCAGGATCTCCCATGGTAATTCCAATTAATTTACGCATTTAATAACCTCTCTTACTGTTTCATACTTAAATATAGGGATTCAGTTACACCGAAAGCACCGGCCTTTGTAATTATGCTCAGTCCCTCAAAAGAACCGCCTACAAGTGAACTTTCCACAATTCCGGTTGATAATTCTTTCTTTATTTTACAGCCTTTAGCATTTAAGCTGTGCATAATTTCAATTGCGGTGTCCCCGCCAGTTAAAAATAGACGGTTGACTTCCTGGGTTTTCAAGACTTTAGCTGTGATTTGAGCTAAAGTTTCTTTAATGATTTGACTAACTTGATATTTGTCTGTTATTCCAGCGTCTTCAAAAAACTGAAGTGTTTTGATATAGTCTTCTTTTTCTTTAGTTAAAGTGATAATTGTATCTTTACCATTTTGCAGGCTGGAAAGTACAAGTTCTGTGTATTTATTAATCCTGTCTTCAAGAACAAGGTCTTCAATTTCAATATTAATCAACTGAAATCCATTATCTTTTGCATATGCCATCTGGCTAAGACTTACCTCACTGATGCTGCCCACAACGGATAGTGAAGGCTGGGGGCTTGGAATGAAAAGATATTCCGCCAGTCCTGCAGACCCAACATACAAAATCTTGCGTTTATCTTGAAAAGCTAATTCTTTTAAATGCTGTAAATGGCTGTCTGTGGTTATGTCAAACAGCTGAACTTTACTGTCTGGCAGCTGGGTCATTTCTTCAAGATTAGCCACATTGTAAGAGGAAACTTCACTGCCAAGTTTTCCTCCGAGAAGATCTTTGATGTTATCTGTCCAGATAGGCGTTAGGGGGTCATGTGCAATTTCTGTTTCCATTAATGGTCTTTCATTAAGGAAATGAATCCCGTTTTTGGTTGTTCTTTTGATTTTAGGATATGCTGGAGCTACCAAAACAACATCTGGGATATATATGTCCATAATGGCCTTGATTTCTTCAGCTACATTTCCACGCAAAGTTGAATCGATTTTCTTATAGACAATATCAAATACGTTGCAGTTTAAGATTTTTTTTGTAAGAGATTTTACTTTTGTATAAGCTTCATCAGCGTTAAGTATTCTGGATTCTGAATCAATGACTACGGAAGAATCAACAGTTTCTTCTGTAGGAAAAAGCAATACATCGACATCTATATTATGTTTTTTTAGTTGAACGCCGGTATCATTAGCGCCAGTAAGATCATCTGCAATTATTAAATATTTTTTTTTCACAGTCAATTTCCTTTCTGTTATTTTATTTCTTGTGCATGAACCTTTTTCTCGTGTTTATCAAGGAAGCTGACTAAAACAGGACAAAGGATTGCTGTTACGATAATCGCTGCTGCGACCTGTGCTGTAGCCTGTGATGCAATTTCGCTGAAACGAGGGTCAATTAAAGCTACTGCTGCCGGAGTACCAATGGCATTACCCGCGGTTGCGCCAACAGCGGCACCGACCTGAGGATGTTTAAACCGAAAAACACGGAATACAAAGTATCCGGCTGCACCTGTAATAAGAACACACAATATACCAAGCAATATGCCGGAAGCTCCTGCAGAAACTAATTGCCCAAAGTTTAGCCCTGCACCCAGAGGGAAGGCAAAAAAGGGAATCAGCAGACTGGTACCGGGAGCTAAAAATCCTCTGATGTCTTCATCTAAATTTCCCAGAATAAAACCAATTAAAATTGGCATAATGGCAGCGAGCAGTGCAGTTATTGGAATTTCAGCTAATCCTGTTGCCCCAAAAGCAATCATGGTAAAGAAAGGACCGTCACTTATCGCGATTATGGAAGTGGCACCAACATCGGTCGAGTCTCCATATTCACCGGCAAGCGCTGCATAAAGACCTCCATTTTTATTTGTCAGTGAAGAGACAATAGCCAGAGGGCTGATTCCCAATACACCAGCCACACCAAAGAAGTGATTGACTAATATACCAAGTAGTGCTCCGATACCAACTTTAACAATTAATAAGATTACTCCTTTGTAAATAGATAAACCTGCCTGCTTTACGTTGATTTGAGAACCGCTGCAAAAAAGAAAAGCACCCAGTAAGGCAGTAGCACCTGTTTTAAACAAGGCTTCAGTAAATCCTCCTAATTCAAAAAACTGAGGAAAGAATGTATTGGTCAATGCGCCTAATAATAGGGGAACAACCATCATACCTCCCGGAATTTTTTTTACTCTTGCGAGAATTTTCATTCAAATTACCTCCTAATATTATTTTAATCCGGATTGTTAATACATACAATATAGGGTTTACAAATTTTCAACAATTGGTTAAAATACAAAAAAACGGACTATTATGAAACATTAATAAATAAAAAACCAATATATTATGTTTTTTGAGTAGAAACGTATTATTTTGAAACGGAGAAGGCCATGATTAAAATTTTATCTATTGCACCATACGAAAATTTAAAAAAGAAATTGGATACTATTGCATTGTCATATCCTGATATTCAGTTAGAAAGTTATGTAGGAGATTTATCAGATGGTGTAGACCTTGTTAAAGAAAAAGAAGAGAACTTTGACATTATTATTTCGAGAGGAGGTACGGCACAGGAAATAAAGAAGATCAGTAAGCGGCCAGTCATAGAGGTAGATATTTCTATACTGGATATTTTAAGAATAATTAAAATGGTCGAAAGTTACAGCCAGGACTTTGCATTTATAGGGTTTGCTAATATAACAAAACAGGTTACCATACTGTCAGAGATATTGGATAAGCAGTTTAATATTGTTACTATTGAAAATAGAAATCAGGTGCATACAATTGTTAATAAACTTAAAGAGAATGGTTACTCTTTAATAATTGGGGATAAAATCACTACACAAATCGCAATGGAATGTGGAATTAATACTATTTTAATTGAAAGTGGAGATGAAAGTATTGAGGCGGCCATAAAAGATGCAATTGTTATGGGAAATGCTTTTGCAAAAAAGAATAAAGAGCAATATTATGAAAAGTTCATTATCGATCATCTGGAAATTATAATGTTTGTTCTTGATTCAAATAAGAATATTTTATTTACAAATACTCAGAATTACTCTAAATCATTAGTGACAACAATAAATAGAATCATTACCGTATTAGACGAGAAACGTAAAGAAGAGATGATATCCTACAAAAAAGTATACGGAAAATTGTATTCAATTGAAGTATTGCCATGCTGCTATGGATATATTGCATATGTGAAGGAACTTGCTGTTTCGGAAGATATTAACCCGCTCATTGTATATGAGGAAAAAAATATAGAAGATAGCGCTCTTAGTAACAGTTCTGTTTTCGTGGGAAAGAGGATTGAAAAATTAAAACAGCTACTAAAGACTAATTCAAATATAGTCATTTATGGGGAAGGCGGAACAGGAAAAGAAAGTGTAAAAAAAATTATTTTGAATGAACCAAAGGAAAATAATTACTGGACAATAAATTTATCCGGTGACTTTACAAAATATGAATGGAATCATCTTTTAAACGCACATACGTCAATTCTTTATGATAATAATACAACTTTTTTTGTGGAGGGCATCACCGATTCTAAAAAGGGATATTTATATGATCTGATCCGTTTTATAGAAAGTTCATCTGTAAGTTCTAATCAATGGATTTTTCTGGTCACTTTGCATGAAGAGACAAGGAATTCGTTCAATATTCTTAATAAAGCAGGGCGAATCATTCCTTTTAAACTTGAAGCGTTAAAAAACCGCTCAGATGAAATTGGTTCTCTTATTAGTTTATATGTGTATGAATTTAAGACTAAATATAATAAGAATGTAATTGGTTTCGAACCTAGTGCTTTAGAACTGATGAAATCCTATCATTGGCCGGGCAATGTAAGACAGCTAAAAAAAATAATAGAAGAAATGGTGGTTTTTACCCCGGGTTCTTTTATTTCAAAATCAACTGTAATTGAATATCTGAACCAGACGGAAAAAGAATGGAAGATCCAACGGGTAGAAGATACATTTAATTGGGACGAGATTAGGGGAAAATCATTGGAGGACATTAAGAAAATAGTTATCCGTAAACTCCTTGCATATAATAAAGGAAATAAAACAAAGACTGCAAGCGACCTTCAAATCAGCCGCAGCACGTTATGGAGATATTTGGAAAAGATTTAGCTTTTATATCAGAATCTTATATATTATCTATATCTTATATATTTTTTGAAACGGTAGAAGGAACCATCGGTGTGTATTCTGTATATATTATACTAGAACAAAAGTAAGTTTATATAGAAGGAGCTGTAAATATGAAAAACTATGACGACGTATCTCAACAAAGTTGTTTTAATGGTTCTAGATGTAATCAGAATGGATGCTGTCCAGGCCCCGGACCGGGACCATGTCCGCCAAGACCAATATGTCCGACAGGCCCGACAGGCCCAACAGGACCAACAGGCCCTGCCGGAGGACCAACAGGACCGACAGGATTAACAGGCCCAACAGGCCCAACCGGTCTGACAGGAGCAACAGGCCCAACCGGAGCGACCGGAACGGGAGCAACAGGTGCCACAGGTCCAATAGGCCCAACAGGTGCAACAGGACCTGCAGGAGGACCAACAGGACCAAGTGGAGCAACAGGAGCAACAGGAGCAACAGGAGCAACAGGAGC
>POVV01000153.1_pt1 | contig 56336 bp, 53 predicted proteins | sample 1560271 | NCBI WGS metagenome assembly POVV01 (sample SAMN08337232, study PRJNA429181) | Bioreactor metagenome, whole genome shotgun sequencing project. | biome: cows' rumen and soil; feature: anaerobic; isolation source: anaerobic chemostat enrichment culture, galacturonate as sole carbon... | reverse complement strand
CCTTTGAACTTAGGTTTAATGCTTTGCTGTAATCTTTTAACTGGAGGTAGGATAGCGACATCTCGTAGATGGCTGACATAGAACTTGGATTTTCAGCTAATGCTTTTTCGTAGAATTCTATTGCCTCTTTATACTCACCTTTATCATGCAGGCTAACACCTTGTCTTATCAGTTTCTCTGTCGATGTTTGAGCACTGATATTGATAAAAGATCCGAATAATATGAATAGTATAATGAGGATATATTTCATGTTAAAATCTATTTAGATTACAAAAATAAGAAAAACCTTTAAAAAGAAACCTTCTCTCGGAATTCTTAGACATTTTTAAAAGATGGAAGTTTAATGGTTCTTCATTTTAATCGTTTTTTTTAGGTGTTTGTTATCAATATTATTGAACAGTATATAAATTAAATTGTTAGACATTACAGTTCAACTGAATGTTTTTTTATTACATTTGCTTTCATACCCTAATAATACTAGCGTCTAAAACTAAAAAATAATAAAATAGAAAAGCTATGACAAAAATCCAGGTTTTTGATATAGAGATGATTCGTAAGTTCTATGAGTCTTATCCTTCAAAAGTTAAAGAGACCAGAGATGCCTTGAAAAGACCTTTGACTTTGAGTGAAAAAATACTTTATGCACACCTGTCTATAGGAGAGCCTGTTAAAGACTATGTTCGTGTCAAAGATTATGTGAACTTTTCACCTGATAGGGTTGCTATGCAGGATGCTACAGCCCAAATGGCATTGTTGCAATTAATGAATTCCGGGCGGACAAAAGTTGCAGTGCCTTCTACAGTGCATTGTGACCACCTCATTCAGGCTTTCAAATCGGCTAAAGAGGATTTGGATACAGCAGAAATAAGCAATAAAGAAGTTTATGATTTTCTTAGCGCCGTGTCTGATAAATTCGGAATCGGTTTTTGGAAACCGGGTGCAGGAATAATCCATCAGGTTGTGCTTGAAAATTATGCTTTCCCCGGAGGAATGATGATAGGCACTGACTCACACACACCAAACGCCGGAGGATTAGGTATGGTAGCTATTGGGGTCGGTGGTGCAGATGCGGTTGATGTGATGGCTGGTATGCCGTGGGAGTTGAAAATGCCGAAGCTTATTGGCGTTAAATTAACAGGTAAGCTTTCGGGTTGGGCATCGCCAAAAGATGTGATTCTGAAATTAGCGGGCATACTTACTGTAAAAGGAGGAACGAATGCTATTATTGAATATTTCGGAGAAGGTACAGCATCGTTATCTGCAACAGGAAAAGGTACTATCTGTAATATGGGTGCAGAAGTTGGTGCAACAACTTCAATATTTCCGTATGATAAAAAAACTTCTGATTATCTCAAGGCTACAGGTAGAACAGAAATTGCAGAGTTGGCAGATCAGCTAGCTGATTATCTTAGCCCTGATTCAGAAGTGATAAGTGATCCGAATAAATACTTTGATGAAGTAATTGAAATAAATTTGTCAACCCTCGAACCATATGTAAATGGCCCTTTTACACCGGATGCCGCGCATCCCATCTCTGAATTTGCCAAGGTCGTGAAAGAAAAGGGATATCCGCAAACAATGGAGGTTGGTTTGATCGGTTCGTGTACTAACTCTTCTTATGAAGACCTTTCACGCGCAGTATCTATTGTAAAGGATGCAAAGAGTAAAAACATTAAAGTAAAATCTCAGTTTATTATCAATCCCGGGTCGGAACAAGTACGTTATACTGCCGAGCGAGATGGCATATTGCCTACTTTCGAAGAGGTGGGAGCTACTATTATGGCTAATGCCTGCGGGCCTTGTATCGGTCAATGGAAACGAGAATCGGAAAATCCGGAACGCCCGAATTCTATTGTAACTTCTTTTAATCGGAACTTTGCAAAACGCAATGACGGCAATCCAAATACTCATGCTTTTGTGACATCTCCCGAGATTGTTGCTGCGCTGAGTATTGCCGGAGACCTGTGTTTCAATCCGATGACAGATACTTTGCTAAACGAAAATGGAGAGAGAGTGAAGTTGCAAGAACCGCAGGGATACGAATTGCCCCCTAAAGGGTATGCCATGGAGGATTCAGGATATTTAGCACCAGCCGAAGATAGTTCACACATAGTTGTGAAAATAGCAGCGGATTCTCAACGTTTGCAAGAATTACGTCCCTTCCCTGTATGGAATGGCAAAGATATAATAGAGCAACCTTTGTTGATAAAAGTAAAAGGTAAATGTACTACCGATCATATATCGATGGCAGGGCCATGGCTACGGTTCCGGGGACATTTGGACAATATATCGGATAATATGCTGATTGGGGCTGTAAATGTTTTCAATGATAAGACAAATGCCGTATTGGATATTGAAACAGGAGAGTATATTGCTGTACCTAAACTTGCCCGAAAATTCAAAGCCGCAGGTTTGGGATCAGTTGTAGTCGCTGAAGAAAATTACGGAGAAGGTTCTTCCCGTGAACATGCAGCTATGGAGCCTCGTTTTCTTAATGTGAAGGCTATTTTAGTGAAGTCTTTTGCCCGTATTCACGAAACAAATCTGAAAAAGCAAGGGATGCTTGCTCTTACATTTATAAATAAAGAGGATTATGATAAAGTAAGGGAAGATGATAAGATTAGCATTGTTGGTTTAACCGATTTTAAACCCGGAAGAAATCTTGTAGTAGAACTCTCTCATAAGGATGGAAGTAAAGATTCATTTGAGGTCGCTCACACGTATAATGAGACGCAGATAGAATGGTTTAAGGCTGGTAGTGCTCTGAATTATATGAAAGGGAAATAGCTTACTTATGCAGGATGTAGTATTAGAGCCTATAAAAGAAGATGATTTTGAAGAGCTATGTTCTCTCTTTCTTGAGTTTGCGACTTTCGAAAAGTTACCCGAACTAATGATTAATACAGTAGAGAAGATGAGGTCTGAGAAAGAATGTTTTCAGGGTTTTGTCGCTCGTGAAAACGGTAATAAAATCATAGGTTATGTTACATTTTTTCATGCTTACTATACATGGACAGGCAAATCGCTTTATATGGATGATCTTTATGTGAGGGATGGATTCAGAGGGAAAGGTGTAGGCTCGGAACTTATCAAAGCAGTTATCTCTTATGCTAAAGAATCAGGATGTAATGGCTTACGTTGGCAAGTCTCAAATTGGAATATGCATGCCATAAATTTTTATGAAAATCTAGGTGCAAAAATTAATAAGGTTGAAATGAATTGTGATCTGATATTTGATAAATAACTAAAATGATATACTATGGATAGATTAAATGACAATGAAATAGTAAAACAGATATCCAGTACGATAAGTAATACATGTAATATAGGGGATGACCTTTTTCAGAAGTTTAGTGTAAAACGAGGCTTGCGTAATGAAGATCACACAGGGGTAGTCGTGGGGCTTACTAAAGTTGGTGATGTTGTTGGTTATGACCGCAATGCTGAAGGTAATACATATCCTATTCCTGGAAAACTCATGTATCGTGGAATTAGCCTTGAGGATGTTGTTAGAGGTGCTCAGAAAGAGGATCGTTTGGGATTTGAAGAGGTTGTTTTTCTCATTCTTTCGGGGAATCTTCCCAATAAAAAGGAACTGGCTGATTTTACGAGCTTGTTGAGTAAAACAATGGATTTGAACTCGAAGATTGTGATGCATATTCTTGATCTTGTCGGAAATGATATAATGAATTACTTGTCTCGTTGTGTTCTTGAGCTATATACATTCGATGAAAATCCGGACGATATATCTCCCGAAAATCTCATAAAGCAATCACTTAACCTTGTTGCTACATTCCCTACTATTGTGGCTTATGCTCATAATGCGTTAAGGCACAGTAAAGGACAGTCATTACATATTCGCCATCCGCAACCGGATGTTTCCCTTGCTGAAAACTTCTTGTATATGATGAAGGGGCATAACTATACTCCATTGGATGTGAAGATTCTTGATTTAGCAATGATGGTTCATGCCGATCATGGTGGCGGTAATAATTCTACATTTACAGTTCGTGTAACCAGTTCGGCAGGAACAGATACATATTCTGCCATTGCTGCCGGTATCGGTTCTCTGAAAGGGCCTTTGCATGGTGGAGCAAATCTGAAAGTCGGCGATATGTTGAGGCATATCAAGAAAAATATAAAAGATTGGACAAGCGTAGACGAGGTAGATGCTTATGTTGTGAAAATTCTCAATAAAAAAGCGTATGATAAGACCGGTTTGTTCTATGGTATAGGACATGCTATTTATACAATATCCGATCCGCGTACGGTTTTGTTGAAAGAAATGGCTCGTGATCTGGCTATAGAAAAAGGGCGTGAAGATGAATTTAATTTTATGAGTCTGCTGGAAGAGCGTGCTATCTATAATTTTATGGAAATGAAGGGTAAAAACGTGAAGAAGCAGGTTTGTGCCAATGTCGATTTTTATTCCGGATTTGTTTACGATATGATTGGTTTGCCACAAGAAATCTACACCCCTCTGTTCGCCATGGCTCGTATAGTTGGCTGGTGTGCACATCGTATAGAGGAACTGAACTTTAAGCAGAAACGTATTATTCGTCCGGCATATAAAAATGCAGGAGAAATCAAGGAGTATATACCGCTTTCGAAAAGAAATAAATAAACGATGAAACAATTTGTTCTTGTTGTTGCAGGCGTATACGGTATGCTTTCGGTTGTGCTTGGTGCATTTGGTGCGCATGCTTTCAGAAAAATACTATCGGCAGAAAAACTGGTTAGCTTTGAAACAGGAGTCCGGTATCAGATGTATCATGCAATAGTTTTGTTGATTATAGGCTTTGTGTTATCGTTCACAACACCAATAGAGCGATGGGCAGCTATCTGCCTGATGGTTGGCGTATTCTTATTTTCTTTTAGTATTTATTTCTTGATCTTCGCAGAACACTGGAATCTAAATCTAAAATTTTTAGGACCGATAACGCCTCTCGGTGGACTATTTTTGATTTTGGGATGGTTGCTGTTAATTGTATTTTTTGTTAAAAGTAAATTATTTTAAGAATAATTGTAACTAAATAGGGGCTTTGTGCGTCATATCTATAAAACGGTAATCAAAAATTATAGAAATGAAATCAGTTTTATACACAATCAGTATTGCTTTAATAGCTTTGGTCTTGAATTCTTGCTCCTTCAACTCGGTAAGGGGTAGTGGAACATTGGTTAGTAATGAGGTTAATGTCTCTGATTTTAAAGGGATCGATTTTGGAGGTGGTGCTACCTTGGTTTATGAACAAAAGCCGGGAGCTCCATATCTCAAAATAGAAACCGATGATAATATATATCCATTGTTGCGGGTTGAGGTAAAAGACGGTACTCTGCATATATGGAGTTCGGAGAATATAAGTCCGACAAAATTTAATATTTATACGAACTCTTCTACCTTAGAATATCTGGGTGTCAGTGGTTCTATTAAAGCTACATTAAAAGGGAAGCTGGAAACTTCTATGTTGGATATATATATATCTGGTAGTGGCAGTGTTACAGCAGAAGATCTTGTTTGTGAGAAATTGCGAACAAAAGTTTCAGGGTCAGCAGACTTCTTTGTTGTAGGAAAGGCGTCAAGTCTAGATAGTCATATTTCCGGAAGTGGAAAGGTCGTAGCTACAGAGCTTGTGGCTGATACGGTTTCGTGTTCGGTTTCTGGTAGTGGCGATTTCTTTGTAACAGCACAAAAATATCTTAATGTGAGTATTTCCGGTAGTGGAAGCGTGAAGTATAAAGGTACACCTCAAATCGACCAGTCTATATCCGGCTCGGGGAAAATATCAAGATTGGAATAAGAAAATAAAATATAGATAAATAAAAAAGCACCTTGATTATTATTAAGGTGCTTTTTTGTTTTAGTTTAATACACTTACTGTCCTATTTGAGTTTTAATATAATCGTTGGCATCGTCTTCGCAAAGAAAATATAATAGTCCTTTAAACTCAAATGGGAAAGAAATCTTACCTATAGGTAGGTGGAATCGCTTCTTTTCGCATTCGATAGCAAAATTTTCATGAGTAGTAGTGGTGAAGTTATAAACTTCATCCGGACTACTTATTCTAAATATCTTAATAGATAATTTGCGGGGATCTACTCGATACAAGATATCCCCTGCCTTTAATTTAAAAGCATCCTTTATTCTCATGATAACCTATTTTTTTAGATGAGACAATAACACTATACAAATTATAAAGGATTAAATGCTGGTGATTGTTCACGGATATTGTTACATTAACGTTACATTAACAGTAGATGGGATAAACTCAGGCTTTCCGAAATAGTGCTTATATTGGATGCTTTATATAGTGAAAAAGATCATTTAGAAACTTATTTTATATTCCTGTAAACTATTTGATACTATGCGTATAATTGCGGTTTTTTTGTCTTATTAATTTCGTTGTCTTATTATTTAGTAGTACCTTTGCGGCGAACTAAATAATAACTTTTTATTCAGATAAAATCATGGACATTTCACACATTGAACATTTGGGTATTGCTGTAAAAAGCATTGACGAACAACTACCTTACTACGAAGGCGTGTTGGGTCTTAAGTGCTATAGCGTAGAGGTTGTAGAAGACCAAAAAGTGAAGACTGCATTTTTCAAAGTAGGACAAACTAAAATAGAGCTTCTTGAGCCAACAAGTCCTGACAGTACAATTGCTAAATTTATCGAAAAAAGAGGAGAAGGCATCCATCATATCGCATGGTGTGTTCAGGACGGTGTTGCAAATGCATTAGCAGAAGTAGAAGCAAAAGGTGTACAGTTGATAGATAAAGCACCTCGTCGCGGAGCGGAAGGTCTTGATATAGCATTCCTTCATCCAAAATCAACCGGTAGTGTTCTTACCGAATTTTGTGAAACTCCTAAGAAATAAAAAGGATGACTTTGTTTACATTACGTAGCAGAGTCATTTTTATGTAAAGACTTTAATTTTAATTTAGAATTTAAAATATAAAAACATGAGCCAACTTGAAAAAGTAAAAGAGCTGATAGAACTTCGGACCAAAGCACGTCTTGGTGGAGGTGAAAAAAGAATAGAAGCTCAGCATGCAAAAGGCAAATACACTGCACGCGAACGTATTGCTATCCTTCTGGATGAAGGTAGTTTCGAGGAATTCGATATGTTCGTAGAACACCGTAGTACAAACTTTGGAATGGATAAACAAAAATTCCTAGGTGACGGTGTTGTTACAGGTTGTGGAACTATCGAAGGTCGTTTAGTTTACGTGTTTGCTCAGGACTTTACTGTAATTGGAGGATCATTGTCCGAAACTATGGCATTGAAAATATGTAAAGTAATGGATATGGCAATGAAAGTAGGTGCTCCGGTAATCGGTATTAACGACTCGGGTGGTGCACGTATTCAAGAAGGTGTGAATGCTTTGGCTGGTTATGCTGAAATTTTCCAGCGTAATATTCTTGCTTCAGGTGTTGTTCCTCAGATTTCAGGTATATTTGGCCCATGTGCCGGTGGTGCGGTTTATTCGCCTGCTCTTACTGACTTTACTTTGATGACAGAGGGTACTTCTTACATGTTCCTTACAGGACCTAAGGTTGTAAAAACTGTAACAGGTGAAGATGTTACGCAAGAAGAGCTTGGAGGAGCCAGCGTGCATACTACCAAATCAGGTGTAGCTCATTTTTCTGTTTCTAACGAAGATGATGGTTTGTCTCTTATTCGTCAGCTTTATGGATTCCTTCCTCAAAACAATATGGAAGAAGCTCCTCGTAAGGAGTGCACAGACCCTATTGCCAGAATGGAAGATTCGTTGAACGAAATAATTCCTGACAATCCGAATAAACCATATGACATGTTCGAGGTGATAGGAGCTGTTGTTGACAACGGAGAATTCCTAGAAGTACATGGCAACTATGCTAAAAATATTATTGTAGGATTTGCTCGCATGAACGGTCAATCGGTTGGTGTAGTTGCAAATCAACCTAAATATCTTGCCGGAGTATTAGATATCAATGCTTCACGTAAGGCTGCTCGTTTTGTTCGTTTCTGCGATGCATTCAACATTCCGTTGGTGACATTGGTTGACGTTCCTGGATTCCTTCCGGGTACAGGACAAGAATACGGAGCTGTTATTACTCACGGGGCAAAACTTCTTTATGCTTATGGAGAAGCTACTGTGCCTAAAGTGACTGTAACACTTCGTAAATCTTATGGTGGTTCTCACATCGTGATGAGTTGTAAACAACTTCGCGGAGACCTTAACTATGCATGGCCAACAGCCGAAATTGCAGTGATGGGTGGCGAAGGTGCTGCTGAGGTTCTTTATGCAAAAGAAATCAAAGAAGCTGGAGATAAATCGAAAGAGGTAAAAGCAGAAAAAGTTGCAGAATACAATAAGCTATTCAGCAACCCATACAATGCTGCTCGTTATGGTTATATTGATGATGTTATTGAGCCGCGTAATACTCGTTTCCGTGTAATTCGTGCCTTGGAGCAATTAAGAACTAAGAAGCAAGTTAATCCGGCTAAGAAGCATGATAACCTGCCTCTATAAAATCAGATGATTATGAGTGATAACAATATACCTACGGAAGTATTAGCAGCAATAGCGATGGCTATTTACGACTTTCAGTATCAACATGATGAAGAAAGCAACGTGCTTACTATTAAACATGTATCGCAAGATAATCTGCCATGGGTAGATAGAAGCTCTTCAATGCTTCAAATGCCAGTTAGAAAATAAAAAACAGAGAAATTATTATGAAACAATTCATATATAGAATTAACGGTCAAGAATACGTTGTTGCCGTAAATAAAATGGATGACTCTCTAGCAGAGGTTGCCGTGAATGGTGCGAACTATAAGGTAGAGTTGGTAAATAATGAGGAAGTTACTCTTGTTTCCCGTCCAACAGTAAAATCCCCAGCAGCTGCAACTGCAGCTCCTGCGGCGCCTAAGGCAACGGCTCCTGCAACTAAACCTGCAGGCGGTGGTGGTGCTGGTAGTGTGAAATCTCCACTTCCTGGTATCGTCATTGATGTATTGGTAAATGTTGGTGATGAAGTGAAAAAAGGTCAGACAGTAGTGATGCTTGAAGCCATGAAAATGGAAAATGCCATACAAGCTCCTCAGGATGGTAAAATCACAGAAGTTTGTGTTAATAAAGGTGATTCTGTATTGGAAGGCGTTGTTCTTGTATCAATAGGGTAATCTCTTTTTAAGATAAATAAAAAACGCTGCGTGGCTAACCATGCAGCGTTTTTTGTTTATCTTTATCAATATGAAACATGAACTTATGAAAATGATCCTTACTATTCTATTTTTAGGAATGTGTTTGCCTATAATTATAGCCCAAGAAAACAAGCAAGATCCGCGTATAATATCTATTATAGAATCTATTGTTCCCGACACAGTTTATATAAACGAACCTTTTATCATTGCTCAGAAAATACAGGGGAATTTTCACGATAAAAAAATAAAAGAAAACAAGTACGAGAATGTGAGGGGATTAGATTCGATTTCGGCTCCAAAATGGTTGTATATAAGGATGTTTAATTATGTAGAGGACAGAGATAGCAACGCGATTGATATTTCAGATTTACCTAAAATAGGAGTTCAAGAATATTATTTAGTAAATGAACTGAGAGCACATGAGGTGGGGCGAATAAACTTGTCACCCTTAACGGTTGTGTATAAGGAAGGGCAAACTATAATAAAGGTGATATCGGAAGAAAAAGAAATCGTTGTACTTCCCTCACGTCAGGTAGATAGACCTCAGATGGAAGTGTTGTTTGAAAAACCCGCAAGGGTTCATGATTGCCTCAGTAAATTTAAGTTTACTATAAAAGTGAAGGGTCGTTATTCGTCAGATTTGAGAGATGTAGAACTGGGTTCAAAGAAACTGGAGAAATATCTGATCTCGAAATTTGAGATTCTGAAACCGAAAAAGGAGCAAATAGGAATTCTTATGCCATATTTCGATCGAGGAGAAAAGCTGCAAGTCGAAAGTTTCAATATTTATGAATGGGAATTGAAGCCTAAAAAAGCGATGAATGTAAAATTGCCAGCAGAGAATTGATCTTTAAAGATGGAAAACAATCATATCCATTATCTGATTTTACTATCCATAAATGTAATAATACTTCTCCTCCTGTACCAGATCTTAATTTCTGATAAGTGATTATTATGTTGACGGCTTAATGTATTAAAAGACAATATAGACTTAAGAGAAAAAGGAATTTGATTATCTTTACAAGCAGAAATAAAGTGAAAAATGAAAAAAATAGTACACTTGGTTATTCTTGTCTGCCTTGCTTTTACAAGTTGTAGTAATGATAGCGAGGAAGATTATATTTATAAAGTTGGTTATAGAGATCTTTCAAGTCTTGCTATATATGCTGGTTCAGCAGAAGGGCCTGTAAACGTGCAATATAATAATCTGAAAAGGACAGAGCTGGCACGGCATTATTTTAAAGGGTTATATAATCACTTGTTGCATGATTCGCTTAGTATTCAGTTTAATGGGGACTTAATTACATATGAATATCCAAAGTCGAAAACTAAATGGAAGATTGTATCTAAATATACTTATCGTAATGATTCTCTTTATGCTATAAAAACGAATGGCGATTATTTATTCGCAGCTTTGGGTCGTAATCGCGATAGTCTTTACCGTCAGTTAAGCTTGGTTATGTATCCATATCTTTCTGCTCCGAATGTTTATAGAGATACCGTAGTTATATCCGACAAGCCGTTCGATTATAAAAAGGATATTGCTTCCTTACCTCTGACTAAATACACATCGTTGGATGATTTAAAAACATCCGGAGATACTATTGTTTGGTGTAATGTAAAATACCTGTTTCAATGATATATAAAATGAATCTTTTAAAAAATATACTGTTCATAGGTCTTATTTTGGTATTCTTTAATGCCTGTGGAAATGATGATGATACAAATTCGTTGCGTTATAAGAACTCAAAGTATGTTAAGTTTGAGGTATATGCAGGCTCCGAAAGTGGAGGTGTCCTGATTAATAAGAAGATGGATTCGATAAAATATTTTAATGCTGTAATGGAATCATTTACGGATGCAATGATTTCATTCGATGCTGATCGTATTTTGGTAGGACAAGTGAGTATCTCAGAAAGTAGTCCATATAAATTCGAGAATGAATCGTTGTTTATTTATAATGATGGACTTTGGCAATATTTTGGTTATGGAAATACCGGTAATGTTACTGTTCGGCAACATTATGTGGCATATAAGCAAAATGGAGGTGCGATACAACGTTTTCGAGGGCCATCGAAAGATGCTTATACAGTAGAAGAAGCAGTTATAAATACGCCATTTCATACTATCTCCGGAGTGAAAGAAAAGGCTGATACGTTGATTATATGCACACGTGATTCTTATTTTAGATAAAACTGTAAGATACATTAGAATATATAAAAGGTTTGCTTCAAGCAAACCTTTTCTGTTTCAAAATCGTATTCTTTTAGTTTGCTTTTGTTATTCTTCCCGATCCTGACACATTTGTATTAACTGTAGCCGATCCTTTATATCGGATACTTCCGCTACCCGCTACAGTCAGATCCAGAGTTTTATTAGCCGATATGGCTAGGTTTCCGCTTCCTGCAACTCTACCTTTTCCATCAGTGACCTGTAATGCTGTTGTATTTATGCCTCCACTACCAGCAACAATAGCTTCAAGATTTTCAACCTTTCCTCCTAATTTAAGATTGCCACTACCGGCAACCTTTGCCAATATCGATTTGCCATGTAGATGGTCGGCAGATATGTTTCCGCTTCCTGCAATGGTTGCTTTAAAATCATCAATATTTATATTCCCCTTCATCAGTACATTTCCTGAGCCGCTTATTTTTATCCAATTTACAGACCTAGAGTTTGTATATACTATTAGCTTGGTTGGGCTGTATGAGCCATTCTCTTTAAAGCAAACAGTCAATGCATTATTTTTCACTTCTGTTTTTAATAATGGTAGAATGTTTTCATCCGTCTCTATCCTTAAATAAGGTGCGCCAGCCTTTTGTTCATATACGTAGTTAGCTGAACCTAAGGCATTAATTGCTTTATATTCGGATATTTGAAATGTTTTGTTTACAATTTTTCCATTTCCTTTTACTGTAACCCATTGGGCTGAAGCTGGTTCCGTTACTAAAAACAATGCTATAAAACTAAATAAATAAAGTAAGTTTCTCATAATATCACTTTTTAATTGTTGTTCTAATTATTAAGACGGATTATAAATTAATGTGTTACATAAATAAAGACAACCTTTTCTGTTTAAAGCATAATCCGAAAAAAAACGTACCTTTGCACAAATTTACAGATTAGATAATTTTTTATGGGAAATTTAGTAGCTATAGTAGGCCGTCCGAATGTAGGGAAGTCGACGTTGTTCAACCGTCTGACAGAAAGCCGTCAGGCTATCGTTGACGAAACATCGGGCACAACACGCGACCGCCAGTATGGAAAAGTAGAGTGGGGGAAGCAGGAATTTTCCCTTGTAGATACCGGAGGATGGGTTGTTAATTCAGACGATATATTCGAAAGTGAGATAAATAAGCAGGTTTCAATAGCCATTGAGGAAGCTGATGTTATTCTTTTTATGGTAGATGTAACTAACGGACTTACCGATTTAGATTCATCCGTAGCCAATATGTTGCGTCGGTCTAAAAAGCCGATACTTTTGGTGTCTAACAAGGCAGATAATTTTGCTCAACATGCCGAATCAGCCGAGTTTTATGCGTTGGGATTAGGTGATCCTATTAATATTTCGGCAATAAATGGTTCCGGAACAGGGGATTTGTTAGATCTTATATTGACTAAGTTTACAAAAAAAGGTGAGGATGAACCATTGGAAGAGATACCACGTATTGCTATTGTGGGGCGTCCCAATGCTGGTAAATCGTCTTTTGTAAATGCTCTTATTGGAGAGGATAGAAATATCGTAACTAATATTGCCGGAACTACACGCGATTCTATTTATACGCGGTTCGACAAGTTCGGTATGGACTTTTATTTAGTCGATACTGCCGGTATACGTAAGAAGGGAAAAGTAACGGAAGATCTCGAATATTATTCAGTGATCCGTTCCATCAAAGCAATAGAAAATTCCGATGTTTGTATTTTGATGATAGATGCTACACAAGGTATCGAAAGCCAGGATATGAATATCTTTTCGTTGATACAAAAGAACCGGAAAGGTTTGGTAGTTTGTGTAAATAAATGGGACTTAGTGGAAAATAAGGAGCAGGTTGTTATTAAAACTTTTGAAGCGGCTATTCGTAACAGATTGGCACCGTTTACAGATTTTCCTATAATTTTTGCGTCCGCACTGACTAAACAGCGTATCCTGAAAGTGTTGGAAATAGGTAAAGAAGTTTATGAACGCAGGAAAACTAAAATCCCAACAAATAAACTGAATGAAGTGTTGTTGCCGATTATAGAGCATACACCACCTCCGGCAAATAAAGGGAAATATATCAAGATTAAATATATAACCCAGTTGCCAAATACGCATGTTCCTACTTTTGTGTTTTTCTGTAATCTGCCTCAATGGATAAAAGATCCTTACAAGCGTTTTCTCGAAAATCGTATCCGTGACAATTGGGATCTGTCCGGTACACCGATAAATATTATAATAAGAGAGAAATAGTAAAAAAAATAGAATAAGAGAAGAGGAATGACGAATAATCATTCCTCTTTTTATATTTCAGCTGAAAGAAGCGAACAAATAGGACTATCTAATGCCGATATTTCTTATTTTTGTAAGTTTAATATATCTTGAGCTTGAATTATGACTCAACAATCAGTTAATATAAAAAATAAACGTGCCAGTTTTGACTATGAATTTGTTGAAACTTTCACTGCCGGAATTGTACTTACAGGAACCGAAATCAAGTCGATTCGTTTAGGTAAAGGCAGCTTAGTAGATACGTTCTGCATGTTCGAAAAGAATGAACTCTGGGTACGTAATATGTATATAGCCGAATATTTTTATGGTTCGTATAACAACCATGTTGCCCGTCGCGACCGTAAGTTGTTATTGAATAAGAAAGAATTGAAAAAAATAGAGCGTTTGGTTAAAGAAACCGGATATACTATTGTGCCTACTCGTCTTTTCTTGAACGAAAGAGGCTTGGCAAAAGTAGTAATCGCTGTTGCCCGAGGTAAGAAGCAATATGACAAGCGTCAATCTCTTCGCGAAAAGGATGACAAACGTGCTATGGATCGTGCTATGAAGTTTTAATATTTTATTATTTTGAATAAATGCAACGGATACAAAATATACTAAAAGAGAGAATTCTTATACTCGATGGTGCTATGGGTACCATGATTCAACGATATAAACTTACGGAAGAAGATTTTCGTGGAGAGCGATTTAAAGATTTCAATGTATTGCTGAAAGGTAATAACGATTTGCTTTGTCTCACCCGTCCCGATGTAATAGAGGCTATTCATCGTGAATACCTTGAGGTAGGAACTGATATCATCGAAACGAATACATTCAATGCCAATTCCATTTCGATGGAGGACTATAATATGTCCGATTTAGTCAAAGAAATAAATATTGCAGCTGCTAAACTTGCAAGAAAAGCGGCCGATGATTATACAAAACAAAATCCTGACAAGCCTCGTTTTGTAGCCGGATCGATAGGGCCAACTAATAAAACTGCATCCATGAGTCCGAAAGTGGAAAATCCGATATTTCGTGCTGTGACTTTCGATGATCTTTGCTTTGCTTACAAAGAACAGATAGAAGGTTTGGTAGACGGAGGTGTAGACTTGCTGTTGATAGAAACTATATTTGATACATTGAATGCCAAAGCAGCTTTGTTTGCCGCGGAAGAGGTGCGCAAAGAAAGAAATATAAAACTGCCTATCATGATATCAGTAACGTTATCTGATAAAGGTGGTCGTACATTGTCAGGGCAGACAATCGGTGGCTTCTTGGCATCTGTCAGTCATATCGATTTTCTTTCCATTGGGCTTAACTGTTCATTTGGAGCATCCGATATGAAGCCTTTTCTCAAAGAATTAGGGCGTATTGCTCCTGCTTATATTTCGGCTTATCCCAATGCCGGTTTACCAAACCAGTTTGGCGAATATGACGAAACTCCGGAAATAATGGCAGGACAAATCAAAGACTACGTGAATGAAGGCTTAGTAAATATTCTGGGAGGTTGCTGTGGTACTACTCCCGATCATATAGCTAAATACGCTGAACTGGTAAAAGGAGCGACGCCTCACAAACCGGCAGAGAAACCTAAATATATGTGGTTATCGGGCTTAGAATTGTTGGAAGCCAAACCCGAAATCAATTTTATAAATGTCGGTGAACGGCTCAATGTAGCAGGTTCCCGCAAGTTTCTTCGTCTGATAAAAGAAGGAAAGTACGAAGAGGCACTTACTATTGCTCATAAACAAGTAGAAGATGGAGCTCAGATACTCGATGTGAATATGGATGAAGGTCTGCTTGACGGTGCAAAGGAAATGACAACCTTCCTCAACCTGATGGCCTCAGATCCCGATGTGTCGCGCATTCCTGTGATGATCGATTCCTCGAAATGGGAAGTGCTCGAAGCCGGATTGAAATGTGTGCAAGGTAAGCCTATCTTAAATTCTATATCTCTAAAAAACGGAGCGGAAGAGTTTTTGCGTGAAGCACGTCTCATCAAGCAATATGGTGCTGCTGTTATAATAATGGCTTTTGACGAAACAGGACAGGCCGATACGCTTCCTCGCAGAAAAGAAATTTGTCAACGTGCCTATGATTTGTTAGTCAATGACGGATTTAATCCGATGGATATAATCTTCGACCCGAATATTTTGGCAATAGCCACGGGTATAGAAGAGCACCGCAACTATGCTGTCGATTTTCTGGATACGATAACCTGGATAAAAGCGAACCTTCCTCATGCTAAAATCAGTGGTGGGGTTAGTAACCTTTCGTTCTCGTTTCGAGGAAACGATTATGTTCGCGAAGCTATGCATGCAGTATTCCTGTACTATGCTATTCAGCGAGGTATGGATATGGGTATTGTTAATCCGGGACAGTCGGTTGTATATGATGATATTCCTCTCGATCTCAGAAACCTAGTTGAAGATGTAATTTTTAACCGTAGACCTGAGTCTACAGATGAATTGATAGAATATGCCGAGAAGGTCAAGAATGAGAAGCTAGGCCATACGGAACAAAAAGTAGAAGAGTGGCGGGCATTTCCTCTTGATGAGCGTATTCAATATGCTTTGATGAAAGGTATCAGCGACTATCTGGAAGAAGATTTAACCGAAGCACTGAAGGTTTATCCTAAGGCTGTGGATATCATAGATAAACCCTTGATGGAGGGAATGAACAAAGTCGGAGACCTTTTTGGTGCCGGTAAAATGTTCTTGCCTCAGGTTGTGAAGACTGCACGTACTATGAAGCGCGCCGTAGCTATTCTACAACCGACATTAGAGGCTCAAAAGTCATCTACGGCAGGAAGTAATAAAGCCGGAAAACTTGTCATCGCTACTGTTAAGGGTGATGTACATGATATTGGTAAAAATATTGTGGCTATTATTCTGGCATGTAATAACTATGAGGTTATTGACTTGGGGGTAATGACTCCTCCGGAAGTGATTATCCAAAAAGTAAAAGAAGAACAGCCAGATATTCTTTGTCTGAGTGGATTGATTACTCCATCTTTAGAAGAAATGAGCATTGTCGCTCATGAAATGGAGAAAGCCGGATTTTCTATTCCTCTGATGATTGGTGGTGCTACCACATCTAAGCTACATACTGCGATAAAAATTGATCCGAAATACAATAATGGGTCGGTGGTATATGTAAAAGATGCATCTCAGGCTCCTGCTGCTGTAAGTAAGTTGATAAATCCGAAAACGAAGGATGATTATATAAATGAAGTAAAACAGGAATATAATTCCTTGCGCGAATCAGCCGGAGACAAAAGAGCAGACTTGTTACCATTCTCTGAGGTATTGGATAAAGGAATGAAAATAGATTGGGCAAATTACAAGTCTCCCGAGCCAAAAGTTGCTACCCGTCAGATCTTGAAAGCTATTCCGGTAGGACAAATAGCTCCTTACATCGATTGGAAGTTTTTCTTCCATTCATGGAATTTATCGGCACGTTATGCGTCTATACAGAACATAGATGACTGTCCGTCTTGTCGGGCTACCTGGCTTAACTCTTTTGCGGAACAGGAAAGGGAAAAAGCAGCTGAGGGCATGCAGCTTTATAAAGATGCTAAGGCATTGATCAATCAGCTAATCCAGAATAAGGTCGAGTACATTAATGCTGTATTTGGTATTTTTGAGGCTTATAGTGAAGACGAATGTTTATATATAAACGGTATCCGCTTCCCTATGCTCCGCCAACAAAAGAAAAACGATAAAGGAGAATATTTGTCGTTATGCGATTTTGTTGCTCCGAAATCCTCAGGGGTAAAAGACTACGTCGGAGGTTTTACTGTGACGGCCGGAGCTGGAGCAAATGAACTGATGAGTGAATATGAAAGACGAGGTGACGAATATAAGGTGTTGTTACTAAAATCAGTACTTGATCGTTTGGCTGAAGCTACAACTGAATGGCTACATGCTAAAATCAGGAAGAATTACTGGGGTTTTGCTGCCGATGAAGACATTACTGTCAACGAAATGTTCGCTTTGAAGTATCAGGGTATTCGTCCGGCTGTAGGCTATCCGTCTATTCCTGACCAGTCTGTAAATTTCTTGCTCAACAATGATTTGTTACAATCAAATGATATAGGTGTTGAACTTACTGAAAATGGAGTGATGCTACCCAATGCATCAGTAAGTGGCATTATAATTTCGCATCCGGCATCGAAATATTTTAATATTGGGAATATACTTGAAGATCAGTTAGTATCTTATGTTGAAAGACGAGGCGAAGATGCTACGCTGATCCGTAAATTTTTAGGAGCTAATTTGGTATGATTCGGACTAAAACATCGGATAAAAAGACGCAGATGCTGTTTGTAACCAGTGTTTGTTGTGTCTTTATCTTGGTTTTTATTCTGAATAAACTTTATCCATTATTTGCCGACGATTGGTTTTACAGTTTTATTTATAATGATAAGGATATCAGAGTAAACTCGTTATCGGATGTTTTTGAGTCGCAGTATAATCATTATTTCGCATGGGGAGGAAGGAGTATTGTTCATGCAATAGACCAACTCTTGCTTATGATGGATTTTTCAATTATTTGTGTTCTTAATTCGTTGGCCTTTGTTGCTTTCATTTACATATTGTATAAAATTGCGAACAAAGACAATAAAATAAATCTTTTTGTCTTTGTGCTTTTTAGTCTACTTATTTGGTTTTCACAGCCTGCTTTTTTCGAAACAGTAATATGGAAAACCGGAAGTGTAAATTATCTGTGGGGAGGAGCAATTGTTTTTCTGTTTATGTATCCTTATTATACATATTACCGCTCTGCAAAATCATCAGATAACTTTTTCAAGGTTGTTTTCTTTTTCGGCTGCGGTCTTATAGCCGGATGGATAAACGAAAATATGACAATAGGTTTGATTTCTTTTATCCTTCTGATATTGTTTAATTCGCGCTCACAAAAGATAACAATTCCTAAGTGGGCTATTGCCGGTTTATCAGGGGTATTAATTGGTTCAGCATTTTTGCTTTTAGCTCCCGGAAATTATGTTCGCCTCCAAGAGGCTAAAATTACTTACGGATGGCACGATATTGCTTTTTCTAAAGCACTGTGGATAGGGGTGAAGAATATTTTTAGATATCTTTTCCATTATATTATGCCATTACTAGGTATATATGTATTGCTGTTATGTGTTTATAACAGGTATCCGAAGAATACAGAATGCATAAAGAAAAATGTGCAAAGTTCGATGCTTTTTATTACTACCGGGTTCATAGCTGTGGTAGCTATGGTTGCATCTCTGGTATTTCCGGAACGTTCGCTTTTTGGTATTATCGTTTTATTTCTTATACCAATTGGAATAATATATGCGAATATTGATTTTGCCCAAGCATATTACAGATATTTGAATACAGGTGTAATGATTATATTTCTCTTATTGTTCCTGAATGGTTATTATAAAGCAACTAGGGATTTATATGGCGTAAATATTGTATTCGCTGAGCGGGAGTTATATATTGAAGAACAGAAGAACAAAGGGATAGACTCTGTTGTTTTTACAAAGTCAATACCCGTAATTAATGAGAAAAAATATTTTATTAGGGATCTGACTAATGATCCGAATGGATTGACAAATAAGGCATATGCCCGTTTCCATGGGCTTAAGTCTGTAAACTTGGTTGTAAATAAAAAAGAAGAGAATTAATGGAATTTTTCGATCTCCTGTCATATACTTTTTTCCAGAATGCATTATTCGGTAGCTTCTTTGCTTGTATAGCATGTGGAATTATCGGTTCTTATGTCGTAGTTCGTCGATTGGTTTTTATCAGCGGTGGAATTACTCATGCTTCGTTAGGAGGCATTGGTATGGGCTTTTACTTTGGTTGGAATCCAATCTTATCAGCAATGATTTTTTCTATTTTGTCTGCTTTTGGCATCGAATGGTTGTCATCGAGGCAAGGGGTTCGTGAAGACTCTGCAATCGGTTCTTTTTGGTCGCTGGGGATGGCTGTCGGGATAATATTTATATATCTCAAGCCGGGCTTTGCTCCTAATTTATCCGACTATCTGTTTGGCAATATACTGACCATAACGATTCCTGATATTGTATATCTGGCTGTATTATCTTTGGTCTTAATTCTTGTTTTTGTTTTATTTGGGCGACAAATACTTTTTGCAGCTTTTGATTCTGATTTTGCGAAGACCCGTAATCTTCCTGTCAATCTGATTAAATATGCAATGATGATGGGAATTGCTGTTACTATTGTTCTGTCTATTCGTCTGGTGGGTATTGTTTTATTGATGTCGATACTAACAGTCCCTCAAATGACAGCTAACCTGTTTACATCCAATTTTGTAAAGATGATTCTTCTATCCATTGTGATTGGTTTCCTCGGATGTATTGTAGGACTATTTTTATCTGCGATTCTTGATGTTCCGTCAGGGGTATTCATTATTTTCACGCAAATAGTAGTCTTCCTTGGAGCAAGATGGATAGTCCGTATAATACAGAAAAATAAACAGCAAAAAGCCCTTGCTTAACCTTTCCCGATTACATCTTTTAGTGAGATGTTTTTCACACTTGATTTTCTGAACAATAATGCTCCGATGCATATTCCAATGGCCAACGTGAAAAGCAATGACATGGTAAGCATTAGGTTATGTGACATCTCTATCAGAATACGAGGATTTTCTTCTACGGTCGGCAGGTCGGTTATCTTTATTCCGGCAAGCATAGTTTTGTAGGCAAACATACCGGGAATCATGGTTATACACGCCGGCATAGTAAACACAACCGGAGGACTATCCACTTTATGCGCAGCATATATTCCTACGAGTCCGATTAGTACCGATCCGGCAAGAGTGGCTGTTATCAGTCCGAAATCGAGCTGAATTAAGATAAAACGGATGCAATGTCCCATTCCGCCTAGTAATCCTGCAACCCAAAGGAGTCGTTTGGGTGAGCCGAACAGGATAGCCCAGCAAAAACCAACAACAAATGCTATTCCAAAATCACGAACTATATTTAGTAGAGTAAGTTCTTCCATACTTTAAAAATTACTGATACCCATCAGGGTGATACATAAAGTCATACCTGCGGCAATACACAAGAGGATGAAACCTCCGAACAAGGCTCTGTTAATAGCGGAGGCCAGATAGCCTTCTATGAGATCGATTACACAGTTGATAAGAGGTACGCCCGGAATCAGATACAAGACTGCTGTCGCCATAGCTGCTTCCGGATGAGCTCCAATACCATACAGTTTTCCAAGCCCTGTGATCAATGTCGTAATGAATGCTGCGATGGAAATGCAAATCATAGGATTGTACTTTCGGTTTGTAAACAGGACTTTTACCATATATCCTATAAATGCAGCGGAAAATGTAATTAATGCGTTTATCCAGTCGCCGAATGAGAACAAGCATAATCCGGCACAAGATAGCCCCACGGCAATGGCGATAATGAAGTCGTTATAGTGAGGTTTCGTTTTTATCTTTGCAAATTCTTTCTCTACTTCCGTAATGGATAGTTTATCCTCCTGTACTTTCCATGACAAGTGAGAAACATCAGTCAGAACAGCCAAATGCACATTGTGTGTCGGCGAACTTTTATAACATGTAATTATATTTGATGGGTCATTTAAATCCTTTACTGTAACTAAAAGTCCTTTGAACGTAGGATTCATATTCATCTCAAACTCCCATGTTGTAGCTAATCTTCTAAGATTACTGTTGAGTCGTCCACAGTGCGCTCCGGACGCTAAAAGGTATGTGCCCATATCTAAAATAAGATCGGCAAAACGTTGCGCAGGAATTTTTGTCCTTTCCGATGTATCTCTGAATGTAGGCATCTTTTGTAATCTATTTTGATGCAAAGATATTAAAAAGTAAGGTGTATTGGGAATTGTGCGCTAAAGATTATTATAGAATAGCTTCAACAGAAGCTTTTTAAACATAAAACAAAAGGCCTCCTGTTGCTGGAGACCTTTCTTATTTTTATCTGATTCTTATTATTTTACTAAAACTTTATATTCCCATGCTTTCAGTGAAGTAGGAATATTATCAACTTTAGCTCCTGTGAAATAGTCTGTATAGCCACTCTTATTTAATGCATCATTGCTGGCATAAGTAATATTTTTATCAGATAAATTAAGTAATACCATTATCTCTCCTCCTCCTTGCGTTCTTGAGAAAATCAGTAGTTCTTTATTAGCTGATGTCTGATATCTTCTGAATTCACCTCCCTGTCCGGCAATAAGAGCCCTATTAGTATGTTTTAATTCATTGAGCTTCTTATAAAATTTAGTGGTTGCATTTTCAGTCCATGAAGGCACCATGTCTTTTTCGAAGAAGGATAAACGTTTTTTTAGACCCACTTCCTGACCGGTGTAGATCATTGGCATACCATTGAGTGTATATGTGAGGACAGCAAATGCTTCAACACCCTTTCCATATCGTTCAAATTCCGTTCCGTTCCATGAATTTTCATCGTGGTTGGTTAAAAAATTCATTTTATATCCGTCAGGACACTTTATTGTGTCTAGTTTTTGGATGTATGCAGCGATATCCTCGGCTGTTTTTTCTTTTTTATAAATATCTGCCATCATGTGCATAAGCTCCCATGAATAATTAGCATCGAAAGCATGTTCCAGCAGATCATAATTTTCGGATTCAGCCAACATAAAAACCGGCTTTATGCTGTCAAGACTTTTTCGAACATCATTCCAAAAATCAGTAGGTACTTCATGAGCCATGTCACAGCGATATCCATCTATGTTAAAGTTCTTTATCCAGTACTTTAATGCGTCGGTCATAGCAGCTCGCATATCTTTATTGTCGTAATTCAGTTCGTATGTGTCAGTCCAGTCATAAGGGCTCTTTGGATTTCCTGCTTCATCCTGCACGTACCAGTCAGGATGTTGTGCAAGCCATACATTATCACCTCCTGTATGATTAGCTACCCAGTCTAAAATAACTTTGAAACCCATCTCGTGAGCTTTATCTACAAGTCGTTTGAAGTCTTCTTTTGTACCAAACTCAGGATTGATTTCCGTATAATCTTTTACAGCATAATAACTTCCAAGTGTACCTTTTCGATTTTTCTCAGAAATAGGATGTACAGGCATAAACCAAAGTACATCTACTCCTAGTTCTTTCAATCGTGGCAGATGTTGCTCGAAGGCAGCAAAAGTTCCTTCTTTGGTATATTGCCTTACATTTACTTCGTATATAACTGCATTACGAGTCCAATCAAGATGTTTGACTGTACATTTTTCTTGCGGTACATTTTCTTCCTGTACTTTCGGTTTACAGGAATAACTTGCTAAAGCTATAGTAATAGCTGCAAATAATAATAGTTTATTTCTCATAAATTATAGTTTAGTACGATAATCAACAGATAAAAATACAATTACCCGGTTTGAATCGATTATCCTATTTACATTGTTTACGTTTTATTATCATTTTACCGATTCGGGTTTGAGTTCTTTCTCTCCAAGAGTCTCTTTTACGAAGATGACCGAGATAGCTCCTAATATCAGTAAAATTCCTGCTATAACCAGCATCATAATCGACGTGCCGGCTATATATTTAAGTATAACACCACCCAGAGCGGCAGCTACAATCTGAGGAAGGCATATAGTTCCATTGAATAGACCTAAATATGCTCCCATATTTTTACCCGATAAAGCATTCGTCAGAATGGTGAAAGGTAAGGATAACATAGCAGTCCATGCACAGCCTATCAGCAGATAAGAGGCGCATAATATATATTGATCGGTAATGAATGCTGTCGATATAAATCCTACGGCACCTATAACCAAACTAATCGTATAAGCTACTTTATGCGACTTAAATAATGGAATAGCCATTGCCCATAAAATAGAGCCGATGGCCTGCGCTGCAAATAAGACTCCAACCCAGTTACCGGCTTCCTGATACCCTGCTGATTGAGCATCGGTAGTATTCCATACAGTTTCAGCTATACCGCCATTGGTATAGGTCCACATATACATAAATGCAGCCCAGCAGAAGAACTGAACCAAACCAACTGTCCAGAATACTTTAGGGGCATTCTTTAATAGAGTAACAAAATCTGATTTCTCTTTTTTTGCAGGTTCCTCTGTTATTCCGTGAAATTCAGCATACTTATGCGGAGGCATTTCTTTGACCTTTAGCATTGTATATATTACACAGATTAATAATATAACAGCCCCCCCGTAGAAAGAATATATGACGGAATCGGGAACAACTCCTTCCCCTGCGATATTCGAAATACCTATTACTCCAGTAAGGAAAATAGGAAACAGATAGCCGACAAGACTTCCCGCATTACTCAATAAACTCTGGATAGAATAAGCAAATCCTTTTTGCTTCTCGTTTACAGTATCACCCACTAGCATCTTAAATGGTTGCATTGCCATATTGAGTGATGTGTCGAGAAACATCAGGGAAATTAGTCCGAATAGCATTGCACCACCAACAGCAAAATTAAAACTACCCGCATTAGGTAACAGGCACATAACAATAATAGAAGCTAAAGCTCCAACAAATAGGTAGGGAATACGACGTCCGAAACGAGTCCAGGTACGATCACTCAAGGTGCCGACAATAGGCTGTACGATGATTCCCATTAGCGGAGGCAATATCCAAAAATAACTCAGATTGTGCGGATCGGCTCCGAGGGTAGCAAAAATGCGGCTGATATTGGCACTTTGCAGTGAATATGCTATCTGTACACCAAAAAATCCGAAACTGAGATTCCAGATTTGCCAAAAGGTGAGCGTTGGTTTTTGTTTCATGGTTATGTGTTTGTTTACTCTTGTTACATTTTATCGTTAGGTAGCTTACGTGTTGTTTGCCTTGCTATCAGCGACGTTTTTATTATTTTGTTTTTCCTTGATGTGTTTTCAGGATTTTCTATTTTCTCTAATATTAATTTCATGGCTTCCATTCCCATCTCTTGCGGATGTTGATCCATGGTTGTCAACATTGGATCGGTATCCTGAGATATATTAGAATTTGAGAAGCCGAAAATCGATATTTCTTCAGGGACTTTCAAACCCAGTTTTTTTGCTGCAACCAAGATTCCCGATGCGGTGTAATCATTCATCGCCATAAATGCGTCCGGGCGGTTTGGCTCTCGCAATATTTCCATAGCCCTTTCGTATCCCAGCTTCTTAGTATCAGCTATTCGTATCAAACTTTCCTCTACCGGAATATGATATTTGCGTAAAGCATCCAGATATCCGTTTTTTCTGTTTTTTGATATTTCAAGATGTAAAGGTGCTGAAAAGAAAGCTATACGCTTACAGCCTGTTTTAATCATATACTCCACAGCGGTAAGTGTGCCGGAGTAATCGTCGACTACTACTTTGTCACTATCGATGCCTGTACATATCCGATCAAAAAACAGAACAGGAATATCATTGTCCAGTAATTCCTGAAAGTGGTCATACTTAGTTGTTGTTTTTGATTGCGAAATCAGTACTCCACATACTCTCGCCTTAATTAGGGTTTGAACATTCCGAAGTTCTTTTTTATAATCTTCCTGCGACTGGCAGACAATTATATGATAGTCTTTATCTTCGGCTACCGTTTCCATTCCCGAAAGTACTCCCGAAAAGAAGTGATTGGCCAGTTCCGGAACAATCACTCCTATAATATTGTTATGCTGCGTCCTTAAATTAAGAGCTAGCGTATTTGGTTTATACTTATGCTTTTTTGCATATTCCTGAACCATCTTTCGGGTTTCCGGACTGATGTCAGGGTTATCTTTCAGAGCACGTGATACTGTAGACGGCGAAATATTTAAATCCTTAGCTATGTCTTTGATTGTAAGAGGACCTTTCTTCATGACCATAGAATTTGATTATACTTTTATAAAAGTAATCAAAATTCTAATATCAATACACTTCTCGGACTGATTGTTAAGGTTTCACTCAAGCTAACAGTGTTTCCGCTGATTATATCTTTTGCCTGACTTTTGGGTAAAACCTCTTTATATCTTTCCATGCTGATCGTTTTTTCGCTATCAGAACCGGATAAGATTACAACTACAGACTTGTTATTATATTTTCTTTCGTATACATATATTCCATTATATGGAACAAACTGTTTTAATGCACCTTTTGCTATCACCTCATTCCCCTTTCTCCAGTTCAGCAACTTACGGGTATAGTCAAAAGCTTCATTTTGATTCGCAGTCCTGTCTTTTGCTTCGAAAGCATTAACTTTATCACCTGCCCATCCGCCAGGAAAGTCGCGACGAAGGTAGCCATCTCCTTCTCCTTTGTCGGCAGCCATTAGGATTTCAGTACCGTAGTATATTTGAGGAATTCCACGTATGGTTAGAAGAAATGTCAAAGCTTGCTTATAACGGTTCAGATTAGATGTGTCTTCTTCTTTTTTGTAAAATCGGGATGTATCATGATTATCTAAGAATATTAGCAATTCCATTGTATTGGCATATACTATATCTTGTGCCAGATATTCATGAATACGGGAGAAGCCTTGTCCCCAATCTGTAGTTTCCTGATCGAAGGCATTGTTCATGATGTCAGTTAGAGGGAAATCCATAACCGAGCGCAGATAAGAATTTTTCGGATAAGCAAGTTTACTGTCTTTTTGCCAAAAAGCTACACCAACATTATTGTTTAGCCATGTTTCGCCTACGATGTTGAAGTCGGGATATTCTTCTGTTACTTCTTTACACCATTTCGCCATCATGTCATAGTCGGCATACGGATGCGTGTCTTGCCTGATTCCATCTATTCCACTGTATTCAATCCACCAGATACTATTCTGAATAAGATATTTTGCTACATGCCTATTCCTTTGATTCAGATCGGGCATTGTTTCCACAAACCAACCGTCAGCAGATAGTTTTTTATCGAAGTTAGATGCATACGGATCGAATTGAGACATTGTTTTATAAGATGTCTGCACGTATTTGTCAGGGAAATTGAACCAATCTCTGGAAGGTCTGTCTGTGAAGAAATAATGTTCACTACCACAGTGGTTGAAAATCATATCCATAACGACTTTCATCCCTTTTGTATGAACTTTGTCAACTAGGTCTACAAATTCCTGATTTGTTCCAAAACGACGATCCACTTTGTAGTAATCCGTTGAGGCATAACCATGATAAGAACCTTCAGGCATGTCATTTTCCAATACCGGATTGAACCATATTGCTGTTACTCCAAGATCGTGAATATAATCCAGATGATCGCTAACACCTTTGAAATCACCGCCATGTCGAGCATATTGCCCATTTCTGTCTACTTTCGATTCACGCATACCTTGGATAACATCATTTGATGGGTCTCCATTTGCAAATCGATCTGGCATAATTAGATAAAGGACATCACTGGCATTAAACCCAACTCTTTTTGAAGAGCCTTGTTTGCGATCTTTTATCTCATAAGGGATTACTTTCTTTTGTTTACCTTGTTGTAGAATTATGTCAAATTTTTCAGGTGTAGCATCTGAAAGATCCAGATAAAGAAGAATATAATTAGAACTTTCTAATCTTACTACTTCTTTTATTCTAGTATCTTTAGATGTAATGCTCACTTCCGATTTTGCAATATTATCACCATATAACAGAATTTGGAGTTCGGTATTTTTCATTCCTGCCCACCAAAAAGCTGGTTCGACATTTTTTACATCAATCGCAAAGATTGAATAACTGAATAAAATAAAAAATAAGATCAGTACATTTTTCTTCATGGTCTTTATATTTGTTATTTATTTTCTTCCGGATGATTCTATCATGAATGATAATTGGTCATTAAAATCTTTCGCATCTAGCAACTCTTCTAATGTCAGGTGCATTCTATATTGCCAGTAATGCTGCGATATGGCAGGAATATTAATTCTTTCTTCTTCCGGATTAGGGCGTTTTAGTTTGTCGCTGAAAGATAGCCAGTCCTGAAGAGGTAAGATGGTCAGCATTGCAGGCGAATTAAGATGGTTCGATACAATCTGCCAGCTAATATCAGCGGAGCAATCGTCAGGAGCCGCGCCTTGTTTCCACAAAACGGAGTTATAATATTTTTGAGTAACCTCTTTGTTTTCTTTCCACCATAGCCTGATTGGAGCCATGTCATGCGTTGAAGTAGTACATACGCTAAGATATGGCAGATTTTGAAGATAATTGAATTGTGCGTCTTTATCTTTTGGCATACGCTCTATTTCCAGACTCAAAATCTGTAATTCGTGCATTACTGACGGAACACATTCTGGTACCATACCCAAATCTTCTCCACATACCAACATTGATGTAGAAGAAATAAGGGTTGGTAATTTTTTCATGGCTTCATCGCGCCAATATTGTGAATGTCGACGGTAAAAAAAATCGTCATAGAGGCGATTAAAAGCCCCTTTTGCACCTTCATCCAGATCTTTATATGAGTAACTGAACTGAGCCGTGATGCGAGGGTGGTATTTCCACGGTTCACGTTTATCTTTAATGAAAAGAACCTCGTTGCAAAGGCTATATAAGCCATCGCGTAAGCGGACACTCTTATAATCGTCTTTCCCTTCGAATAGGGCTTTTATTTTTACCTGAGTATTACACTCTTCTTTCAATTCGAACCGTTGCCAAGCAATAGGTTTCAGATAATTATTTATAACTTCCTGCGAGTCATTCCCGAAAATATGTCCTAAGAAATGTTCGTGAATATAGGGTGTTGTCATTCTATATTCATCGAACCATAAACCTGTCGATCTGATTTCTTCAACTGTTAATGGTAGGGCTGGACTGAAATAGCCTAATAGACCTTGCACAGAAGAAAGAGGTATTTCCCAAATACGGAAGAAGCCCAGTATGTGATCGATGCGATAAGCATCGAAATAATCAGACATCTTTCGAAATCGTTTTATCCACCATTGGTATCCATCTTTTGCCATCTCGTCCCAATTGTATGTCGGGAATCCCCAATTTTGTCCGAAATAAGAAAAGTCATCAGGTGGCGCACCTGTTTGAACGTCCAAATTGAATAAATGTGGTTCAACCCATGCCTCTACACTATCTCTGCTGATTCCAATAGGAATATCACCTTTGAGTATGACGTCGTGCCCGTGAGCATATTCTTTTACATCAACCAATTGTTTGTGAAGCAAATATTGGGTAAAACACAGGAGGTCGACATGTTCTTTTGCTTCCTTGTCTGCGTTGACAAAGCTTGTCAATTTTTTTCTGTTAAATGTTGAGTGTGTTTTCCAGACAGAGAAGTTAGGTGTCTCATATTTATCCCTCAAATGAGAGAAACAAGCATAAGGAAATAGCCATTCCTCATTGTGAGTATAAAATTCCTGATACTCTTTGCTTTTTAGAGTTGTTTTACCCAATTCATTAAACAAATCTCTAATGTATTTCCATTTCAGAGCAAGCACTTTGTCGTAGTCGATCTTTGCCAACTTATTCAAAGCAAATGCTTCTTTTTCATATTGTTTATATAATTTCTCGTCCTTAAGCGGATAAGCCTTCAATCCCAAATAGATCGGATGAAGTGCATATATGGATATTGCATTATACGGATATGAATCGACCCATGTGTGAGTAATAGTCGTATCGTTGATTGGTAGAATCTGTATAATCTTTTGCTGCGTTGCTTTAGCCCAGTCTACCATCTTTTTTAGATCGGAAAACTCACCGATACCGAAACTATCATTTGATCGTAGAGAAAAAACCGGAATTGCCACACCAGCGGCTTTCCAATTCAGCCAATTATAATTATAATTGAGAGAATCTATTTTTACAATGTCTCCTTTTTCTTTGATTGGCGTTAGAATACGGTTCTGACCTTCTTCCCAATGAATAATTTTCTTCTCTATATTATCGTAAATAGCAAGCTTATATTCTTGCTCCGATTTTATTTGTGTTGCATTGATAGCTAATTGCCATTCGCCATGACTGGTTTGAGTAAAAGATACTGCATTTGCAGAATCCCAGTCTCCTAAAGTTTTAGAAGAGCCACAGAGGATAACAGTCTGATCCTTTTTTGCATACGGACAATTTACTTTCAGTAGTATTGTCCTTTTATAGTATTTTATTTTTGCACTATCATGCTTAAAGAAGCTATCAGAGAATCCTGATGTGTAAAGAAACTTTTGCTGAGGAACACTTTGCCAGATATCGTATACGTCAAAATCTTTATTGGCTTCATTGAATATAATATGAGGATTGCCCCATTCCCGAACAATTACATTTCCATTGCTATCCTTGATTAGATAACGATATTCAATATTAGTATTCTCATTAATTTCTATATCGATAGACCACACCTCAGGAGATATATATTTCATTTCAATAGCCTTGCTTTCGTCCCAATTACCAAGTGCCGGTATGGATCCGTAGACAAAGATATTTTGCCCCCATGTTGTGTGATAATTAATATGCAGTCTCATTCTCATGGTTTTAAGTTAATTAGATAATGGGTGTTTTGCTAAAAGCTCAAAACAAAACTACATATTAAAGAAAAATATACAGACTCCATTATATTGTTTTTTGATTAAAATCGATTGCAAACGATTGCATGATAGCATGAAAAAGCACGGGGAATTCCCGTGCCTCTTTCTATTTTTAGTGATGTCAAAATCCAAATCCATCAATTACTATCTCCTCCTTTTTTTCCTCTTTGAAGGCTTCTCTTTTTTGGTGTTCCTTATTTCCTTCCACAAAAATGGCTCGGTGAGGCCTCACCGGACAGATGTATTCACAACCTCCACAACCTACGCAAATATCAGGGTTTGTATGAGGTATCGTCAGCCCTTCATGGCCTTCGTAAGGTATCATGGTCACAGCCTGAGTAGGGCAGTGTTCGGCACAAGCGCCACAGTTAGTCTCTTCTGTATGTACAACGCAAATATCCTGTGTAAAAGTAACTCTGCCTATTTGCAGCATATGCTTTTCATCCTCCGCAAGAGGGAGTAAAGCTCCATTTGGACAAATATCGGCACAAACGGTACAGTTATAATTACAGAAGCCTTTTTCGTAGTTCATCATAGGCTGCATGATCCCTCCTAATCCATATTCCATAAAGGCCGGCTTGATGACGTTCGACGGGCATCTGCTTACACAAAGGTGACAAGATGTACAATGATCGAGAAGGTGCTTGGCACTTTGCGAACCTGGAGGGCTGATCGCTGTTTGGCGTGTAGGTACATTTGTTCCCGACAATTGAGCAGCTTTTTCTTGTGCATACACAGCTGGTACGGTAATTGCTGTTGTGATGGTAGTCATAAGAAACTGCCTTTTATTAATGTCGGTTGTTCCCTCTAATGCCGCTTTTTTATTCTTTATTGAAGGACTAAACTTCAGTGCATTTTGTGAGCAACTATCCAGACAGTTGAAACAAGAGACACAACGGCTATAATCAACAGAGTGATTCTTGCTATCGATACACGAAGCCTTACATTTTCCGGCACAAGAGCCACATTTGTTACATTGGTTTTCGTCGATGCGGATTTTAAATAAAGAGAACTTGCTAAGAAAACCCAATACAGTCCCTATAGGACAAATGGTGTTGCAGTAAGTTCGCCCATATTTCCAAGCCAAGAAACCAATTGCAAAAAATGTCACTATTCCTACAATGAAGGCAAAAAGGCTTAAGATGACGATTTCTACTTTGTAAAAAGTATAATTCCCAAAACTGGTAAAAATAGATTCCAATACATTGTTTCCGCCCATATATACAGGCTTGAATACATTTGTGATCATACGTCCGTATGCACTATAAGGATCTACCAATCCTAAGAACAATGGTAAATTAAGAAAGAATGTAACTATTGTAATCCCAAGCACAGACCACCGTAGGATGTTCTTGGCTTTACTATATTTGTACCTTTTTTTCTTTTTCGAGAACATCTTACGTTTTGAAAGCCAACTTACAATATCCTGATATATTCCCATCGGACAGATTGATGAGCAATAGACGCGTCCGAAAAAGATTGTCAGAATGATAAGAGCTGCTAGAATGATAAAACTACCGCTAAGTATTGCAGGCACAAGCTGTATTTCGGCTAGTACGTGGAAACGATCGGGTAGTACGGCAGAAATATCCAGAAAATAAAACGTAATAAGTGCAAATAGGATGATAGATATACTTACACGAAGATTTTTCAACATTATATTATTATATTTTGATTCTCTTTATATTAAGTTTATCAATATCCATTGTTCCCAGTTTCAGCTTTTGTCCGTTAGCTAAGTGGCCTACATGGCTAAGAGGCATATCTCTTACCTGACCAAAGAATTTAGTAGCAGCAGTATCCACAGCAACAATATCTTGTGATATAAACAGTCCTTTAGTATTGACTACATCGGCAGCCGATCTACCTTGAGGACCATTTGTTTGAACTATTCTGTATGCGTCAACTACATTGAGTACCGGCTTTTTTGAGTAGGTACATACATCGGCAATACATTGTTGCAAACCACTACTATGGAAAATTCGCCTGTCCCAAACGATACCCATATAGTTTTTCATCGATATAGTAAGATTTGCTCCTCCGTGATGTTTCAATACAGGAACATTTATCCATGCATCACAATTGAGAATCGCTTCATGGATTTTTACATTCTTGAGTGTAACACCACTTGGTAGGGGTACGCTTTTATAATAAGATTCTTCGTGAGCGGGAACTACTTTAGCTCCGGCAGCTTTTGCAGCAGCCTCAATTCCACTGTTTTTGTAGCATTTGAGCCAGTCGTCGCAAGTATGGTCAAATACCGTTACTTCCTTTGCTCCGGCAGCAAGGCACTGACGAATAATTTCAGATACAAGTTTAGGATTGGTATTTCCTGCAAGTTCCGGTGCTTTGTCCCAGCCTATATTCGGCTTAACAACCACTTTAGCACCTTTCTTAATGAATTTACTCATCCCTCCCATTTCACTAATCGCACGTCTAAACATGACTTCGGGCTCACCTCCCATAACGGCAACCATATCTACGGGTTTGCCTGTTTGAGAACTATTGACAGTTTCCGCCAATATATCCATACCTCCACTTGCCTTTATTGTTGCGGCTGCACCAGTAATGGCAATAGCTTGTAAAAATTTTCTTCTGTCCATGATAGCCTAATTATATTAACTTTTTTGATTCTAAAATTTAAGATTAATACCACCGAATACTGTTGCTCGTGGCATTGGATAGCCCGCATTGATTTCGTAGCTTTGGGCTAACAGATTTTCACCTCTTGCAAATATTTCCAATATATTTGCTGGCTTGTAAGCGATTCTTACATTCCATAGAGTGAATGTTTCTTTTTTGGCTTCTGCTGCTTTACTCTCTAATACTGTATATAAGTTGTTTATATATTGTGCTCCTGTCGAAAAATTCCATTTCTGGTGAGTGTAGCTAGTTCCTGCATATAATTTATGTTCGGGAGAGGCTGTTACTATGTGTTTCATATGTAGCCAGCTATAATTTGCGGATATGTCCCAGTTAGAGTTTATTTTGTAATTAGTAGAAAATTCGATACCGTAATTTTCTATTTTACCTGTATTCATGTAGATAGGGGTAGGCCTTCCTTCTATAGTTTCCAGTTTGATGCTGTTGTCGCCTTTAATATAAAAGAATCCCATATCGAAACTAAGAGAATGATCTGGTAGTTTTTGCGAGACTGATAATTCGTAGTTCATCGATTTTTCAGGTTTTAAATTCGGATTTTGAGGGCCGAACATATACATCTCTCGAATAGTAGGATTGCGGAATCCTTTACTAACGATACCTTTTAAGACAGTGTTTTCGGAAGCAAAGAAACTCAACCCTGCTTGAGGTATCCATTCTGTTCCTGTTCGTGAATGGTGGTCTATTCTAATGCCAGCATTGAGTACGACTTTTCCAAGAATATTTTGTTGAAAATTGAGATAGCCCGCCACTTCATTTTCACTTTTCTTTGCTATGTCTTTATTTTCTTTGCCATCCATATAAATATTCCATGCATGACCTCCAAAATGTTGATAATCGATTCCGGCTGTGGTTTGGTTTCCTTGGAAGAGGGTATATGTTTGATATAATGAAACGCCTAACATTCTGTCGTTCGATCTGAAACGCTCGTTTCGAGGTGCTTTATCGGGGGCGTATCCATCATTTATTTTATGTGTGCCGAAATTGTAGAAAAACTTCAAAGCACCAGACGTTTTCTCATAATTGTTTTCCAATGAAAATGAAGTTACTCCGCGTGTAATATCGGCATCGTTGTCGATAACTGGACTACTTACTGCTCCCGGATTTGAAGCCTTAAAATTAGTGAGATCGAGATCAATGAATGATTTCCAATTCGGAGTAAAATCATATCCTACTTTTCCATATCCACTGTATTGCTCAAAATCCATATCCTTGCGGTTATTGTCGCTACGATTGTACCCAAGCGAAATAAAACTGTTAAACTTTCCCGATCGTACAGCATTATTCAGTTCAGTGCTCAGAGTATTGTATGAACCGTACATCGCACGTAATCCTGTCTTTATTCCGTCTTGCTGTTGCTTTTTGGTAATAATATTTATTACACCGCCCATTGCATTCGAACCGTAGAGTACAGAGGCGGGGCCACGTACTACTTCCACACGGTCGGCCATCAATGTCTGGTAAGAGTCTGCTAAAGGATGTCCCATTAACCCCATATATTGCGGATGTCCGTCTATCAGCATTAGTACCTGAGCCGTAGGACTACCACCTACACCTCTGATGGTCATTCCTCCCGCTGCTCCCGTAGATACACCATATCCCATAATACCCCGTGAGGTGATAAACAGGCTCGGGACTTGTTCGGTGATAATGGGAAGTAATGATTGCTCAAATCGATTTTCTATTTGTTTACTTCCTACAACAGTAACACTCATTGGTAAATTATTCAAATTTACTTCGGGACGACTACCTGTAATTACAATTTCTCCCAGATTGACAGAGTCTCGAACCTCTGTTTTAGTTTTATCCTGAGAGTATAAAGTGTTGAGCGATATCGCCAATAAAGTAACTAAGCAGAGGTTTTTATTCATATATTATAAAAGCCACGGAAATTTGAAACAATCTTCATCGTATAGGGCATAATCAGCTTTTCCATTGACGGCAAATGTTTTTACTAGCTTAGCGTCTTCTAGTAATCTGCAAGCAAAAGCAAGCGATGCTCCGGTTTTCACTCTGTCCTCTACAAGCAGGATAGTTTTCCCTTTATAATCGAAATCAATTGGTGCTACCAATTGCGGACTATCGTATCTTGGTTTCTGATTCGTATCTCTTAAATTTATTTTTAATAGTTGAATCTCAATGTCTAGTCGCTGGTTGATTATAGCAGCAGGAATAATACCGCCATTGGCTATAGCAACAATCATATCAAAACTCTCAAAGAATTGAATGTTGCGAAAGCGCTCAAGCACTTCCGCAAAAGTTTTATCGTAAGGCATTCTGATTATAGTTTAGCTATAACTCTTAATACTACATATCCTCCAAAAATCTGTACTAACATACCAGGTATCCCAATTTGAAAATCTTGAATAGCTACAGCGAAATCTTGTACTACAGCCCATTCTATCAAGGTGCCAATCACCTGATAAGCCAATACAACTCCAACAATAGCAAGCAGAGATACTTTTTCGAAGCGGTGTGCAGCATACGCAGCTGCTCCGGCAAGCAAAGTCGATTTAATCAATATCGCCGGCAATACTGCTACTGGTGGCATACCGAACAAAGCACTGTTCAATAGGGGAGAAAGGAGGGCCGTTAATAAGCCGACACGTAACCCGTATTTATATGCAGCTATTAAAGTGAAGAAGTAGATAGGTAGCCATGTTAGTCCTCCGCCTGGAATCAGATGGCAGATTTGAGGAAGGGCAATATTCCCAACAATAAATAAGAGAGCAAACAAATATGTTTTGACCTCTTTGTAAGATAAAGAATAGAGTTTTACTGTTGTTTCCATAATGATAGTAGTTAAAGGACGTATTATAATGATGTTTTAGTTGATAAGGGGATAGTATGTTTTTTAGATATTAATGGATGCAATACTAAACAATATTCTTGTAATGAGCAAGTAATATTATCTATTCTAGTGTTTTCACGATTCCAAATTTAAAGATAAGTAATAAAATTATCACATGTTTACTGAATAATACTAATTTTCACAATGTTAATTTTTTTTATAATTTTCGGTTTGATTTTTTAATTATCTAAACAAAATATGGATAAAAGACAAAGGCTACTTCAAATAGAAGTAGCCTTTCTATAATGATTATATTCACTTTAAATGCTAGTTAATCCATGCGCAATATATTCGCACCTAATTGGTTTAGTCGGACATCAATATTCTGGTAGCCTCTATCTATCTGTTCTATGTTGTGAATAGTACTTTTCCCATCAGCACACATTGCCGCAATAAGCAAGGCTATTCCTGCCCGAATATCGGGAGATGTCATTGTTGTAGCACGCATAGGACGTTTACCCGTTCCTATAACTGTTGCTCGGTGCGGATCGCAAAGAATAATTTGTGCGCCCATATCAATCAGTTTGTCTACAAAAAATAGACGGCTTTCAAACATTTTTTGATGAATTAATACGCTTCCTTTGGCTTGAGTAGCTACTACCAGCAATACACTGATAAGGTCAGGAGTCAATCCCGGCCAAGGTGCATCAGCTATTGTAAGGATAGATCCATCGATAAAAGTATCTATGGCGTACTCTTTTTGAGCCGGAATATATATGTCATCTCCTCGTCTTTCTAATTGAATACCTAGGCGACGGAATATATCGGGAATAATACCAAGATCGTCATATGCCACATCTTTGATAGTGATTTCGGAACCTGTCATGGCTGCCATTCCTATAAAACTACCAATCTCTATCATGTCCGGTAGGATACGATGCTTAGCTCCACCAAGAGATTTTACTCCTTCTACCCGAAGAAGATTAGATCCTACCCCCGATATTTTAGCTCCCATTTGTATGAGTAGCTTACTCAATTGTTGTATATATGGTTCACACGCTGCATTGTAAATCGTAGTTTCACCTTCAGCCAGGACAGCAGCCATCAAGATATTGGCAGTTCCTGTAACTGATGCTTCATCAAGCAGCATATAAGTTCCTTGTAGTTTCTTTGCAGATATATTGTATATCTGCTGCGCATCATCGTAAACAAAGTCAGCTCCTAGTTTCTGTATACCAATAAAGTGCGTATCTAAACGTCGACGACCGATTTTGTCTCCGCCTGGTTTAGGAAGCAAGGCTCTACCAAAACGTGCAACCAGAGGCCCGATAATCATAACTGATCCTCTTAGTGACGCACTCTTCTTCAAAAACTCAGGGCTTTGCAAATAGTCTATATTTACATTCTCGGCTTTGAACGACCATGTATCTTCGCCCAAACGTTTAGTTTCTACGCCCATGTCGCCCAATAGTGCGATAAGATTGTTCACATCCAGAATGTCGGGTATATTTTCTATAATTATTTCTTCCGGAGTAAGCAGGGTTGCGCAAATAATTTGTAGAGCTTCGTTTTTAGCTCCTTGTGGTATAATATCTCCTTTGAGGCGACAACCTCCTTCTATAATAAATGATGCCATGTTTCTGTTTTTTTAGTTTTTAAAAGATTCTTACTTCAGGTTCAAGTTCAACATCGAATTTATCTTTGACTGCAAGTTGAACTTCCTTCATGAAGTTTATTATGTCGTTTCCATCAGTTGAGCCATAATTAACGATAATCAGAGGCTGATTGGGATATGTGCCTATATTTCCGATTCGCTTGCCTTTATATCCCGATTTATCTATCAGAAACGCAGCTGAAGTTTTTATCAATCCGTCCTTTTGCAAATATGCCGGAAGGTCAGGATAGTTTATTAGAATCTTATCTGTTTGTTTTTGTGAGATATATGGATTTTTGAAAAAGCTTCCTGCATTTGGCAGTACCTTCTCATCTGGGAGTTTACGTTGTCGTACTCGTATAACAGCATCACGAACATCCTGAATGGTTGGTTCTGCTATTTCTTCCAGTTCTTTATTCAAATCGAAGTATTTTGGGGTATATACGAATGTCCGTTTTAGATGAAAAACAACGGATATTACCAAATATCTTTCTGTTCGTTTAAATATACTATTCCGGTAGGCAAATTCACATTCAGCATTCGAAAAAGATACAGTTTCTCCGGTTTCCATATCCACTGCTACGACCTCGCGTATTACATCTTTTACCTCTGCTCCGTATGCGCCAATATTTTGGATAGGTGCTGCCCCAACGGTTCCGGGTATAAGTGAAAGGTTTTCTACTCCGACAAAACCACGTTCTACACAGTAGGCAACAAGCTCATCCCAGTCTTCAGAAGCGTTCACTTCAATAAATATGTCTTCGTCTTCCTCTTCTTCGTCAGAAATAAGGCGAACTCCTTTGATATCGGGATGGATTACAAGCCCATCAAAGTCTTTTGTGAAAAATAAATTGCAGCCACTGCCTATGACAAGCTTTTTTTCGGTTGAATGATCTTTTAAACATTGGCGAAGCTCTTCGATTGTATTAGGCTGACAAAAAATCTTAGCCAGAGCCTCTGTTTTAAGTGAATTGTAATTTTTTAATTGGAATTGCCTATAATAGTCCATTTCGGGGTTAATTGGTTTCACAAATATCTGGTTAACTACGCTTTCGCTTAAACCAGAAAAATAATATAACAAGAATAAGAAGTACTCCGGCAATGATTAGGATTGTTTGCCAGTGAACCATGACAAATTTTACGATGAAAATCAGGGCAACTATTACCAGTATAGCACCAATGCCTTGTATCACACGGCGTATTGTCAATTTGCGTTTCGCAGCTAATTCTTCTTCATCGGAGAGAGAGAAATTGCTTTCTTTTTGAATTTCAGATTCCAGTATTTCTTCGGTAATTGTGTCTGGTTCTGTGTTTTCGGTAAAATCTTCAAATGGAACGTAGTCATCTTTATCGTTCTCGGTAGGCGAAGATTCTAATTCTTCGTAATCTATATCTTCAGGCTGATATACAAGTTCTTCTTCCCCTTGATATACTTCCATTGGAATATCATCTATATCCAAATTTGAGTTGTCGGATTCTTCTATCTCCTCTATCTGAGGAGTGGGTATAGGTGACTGATCGGCTTTGTCTGCAAGGCGAATAATATTATCTACACGCGATGAAGCAACTTTTGTATCGAAGTCTCCATCCTGTATCATATTTATTAATTCGTCTTCTATAGCCGGATATTTAATCATCAGAGTTTTGCACGCATTGGCGAAGTCACGAAAGCGGTGAATCTTGTCTATCTTTGCTTTTACTTCGTCTCCGTTGCCTGCCGACAAATCCAATATTTTGTCTGCTAGTATAGCTTTTAAACGTTCCATCGTTTCTGTTTATATTATAGTTGCTTACTATCTATTACCGTACATCTGATCGTAATATTTCGTATAGTCACCAGAGGTAACCTCATCTACCCATTGCTGATTATCAAGATACCAATAGATAGTTCTTACTATTCCTTTGTCAAATGTAGTTTCTGGTAACCAGCCAAGCTCGGTGGATATTTTTGTGGGATCTATCGCATAACGCTGATCATGACCTTGACGATCCTTTACAAAAGAGATGAGGTTGTCGTTCATCCAACTGATATCTATGGAGCCATCCGCTGCTTTTTCTTTCTTTTTGAGCACTTCCCTATATTCGGGTTTGCTTTCCATTATATCGTGAATTGTTTTAATCACCAGTTTCACAATGTCAATATTCTTTTTTTCATTGTGTCCGCCTACATTGTACACTTCGCCTACGCGGCCATCATGCAATACGGTATCTATAGCTTTACAATGATCTTCTACGTATAGCCAATCGCGCACATTGCTACCATCTCCATAAACAGGAAGTTGTTTTCCTTCCAAAATGTTGCGAATAATAAGCGGAATTAGCTTTTCCGGAAAATGAAATGGCCCGTAATTGTTTGAACAACGAGTAATGTTTACAGGCATTTTATATGTTTCACTATAAGCTTGTACTATCAAATCTCCTCCTGTTTTTGCAGCGCTATATGGTGAACGGGGATCGAGAGGGGTTGTTTCGGTAAAATAACCTTCGTCACCCAATGATCCGTACACTTCGTCTGTAGATACTTGCAAAAATTTTACTCCTTTGCGCCAAATAGGGTAGTTGTTTTCGTCTTTGCCCTCTGTCCAGAATTTTCTTGCTGTGTCCAGCAGATTTTGAGTCCCTAATATATTTACTTGTAAGAAAAGTTGTGGATTCTCAATACTTCTATCCACATGGCTTTCTGCGGCAAAATTTACTACATGGTCAATTTTATGATCAGTGAAAATTTTTTCAGTAATAGTTCTGTCACAGATATCTCCTTTTATGAATACAACACGTGGATTTTTAAGTTCTTGTGTCAGTGTGCCAAGGTTTCCTGCGTATGTAAGCGCATCGAGAATAACCAATTCTGCCTGAGGGTGTGCAGCTAACATGTGTTTTACAAAATTAGCGCCAATGAACCCCGCACCGCCAGTGATTAAATAAGTCATTTTTAGTTTTACTTTTAATGAATGATATTATACGCAAAAATAAGAAAAAAACAATATCAATGGTGTCTTACAAGTAATATATCTTGTACGGTAAACGAAAAGAATGATGAATGATTGTTCGAGAGTACGAGTTTGATTCTTTTATTGTTAGAATTTATAGCCTAAAGTTGCTAAGGAACTAATGTTCTTATATTTGTATGAGTTGTCGTTGCTGAGGTTTGTGAGGCCGAGTTCGCAACTTAATCCGATAATGACTCTGCCAACTTCCATTCCTACTCCGCCCCCAATGCCAAAATCAAATTTTTTCAGATTTCCGTAAGTAAGCTTATCTGATTTATCAAAAGTATCTTCTTCTATCGTTTCTTCTCCTTGGGAGCTCCCCGTAATGACTTCTTTGTTCTTTCCGCCGACACCATAAGCTATGTAGGGTCCCAGATTGAAATAAACACATGTACTATTAGACATGTACATTTTATAGACGGCAAATATTGGCATTTCCAGATACATTTGATTTAATGTTTGATTTCTGTAAACTGTTCCTCCACTTCCGCCTATAAGAAAATCTTCTGTTTTTAGTTTAGCCCCTTTTGTCGTTAAAAATAATCCGGTTTGCAAATCAAAAGGATTGTTAGGAAGGCTATATTCTAACATGATTCCTGCCTGAAAACCTATTCTCCCTTTTTTATTAATAAAATCAGATTCTACATCCCATGTCGAATTAGATACGTTGGCGCCTGCTCTGATACTAAAATTGAGCGAAGGTGAATATTGTGCAAAAAGACTGATTGTTGTAAATAGAATAAGTGCAATTAGTGTAAATCTCTTCATAAGGTTACTTTTTTGACTGATGTAAAAGTATCAATAAAAATTGATAGAGAATATGTTTTTCTCTGCTAAATACCCATATCATACAATTTAAGAGGCTTTTAGGCGTTAAGAATAAATAAATTGTACTTACTTTGCATACTGTATCACCCTGTTTTTGTGAATGAAGGTTAATTGTGTAATATCATTTTTCGTGTTTTTTGTCTTTAGTTCTGTTGCAGTCTATGGGCAATGGGATGCACAGTTGAGCCAGTATTGGAGAATGAAAAATTACTATAATCCTTCATTTATAGGGGAGACGAATGCAATAGAAAGTTCGTTGTTGCATCGCCAGCAGTGGGTTGGTTTGACGAATGCTCCGGCTACTTCTTTGATTTCGTTAAATATGCCTGTTCAATTTTTAGGTAAAGATCATGGGGTTGGTGTTATTGTTATGAATGAGAAGATAGGCTTGTTTTCAAATACATCTACTTTAGGACAATATACCTATAAAATAAAGTTTAAGAAAGGTCGATATCTGAATATAGGTATACAGGGTGGCATGATGAATATTGATTTTGATGCGTCGAAAATTCATATCCCTGATAGTGACTATCACGATAAAACAGATATTCCTTCTGCGGGAGGAGATAAAAAAGTAGATGCCGGAATAGGTGTTGCATGGATAACACCTAATTATTATATTGGAGTGTCGGCCTCCCATCTTTGGGAACCATCTTTCGAACTGGATGATAATACATCTACATATATACCGCGTGGATATTATATTATGGCGGGGTACAATATAAAGCTTAATAATCCGTTAATAGAGTTGCAGCCGTCTGCCCTTTTTAAATCTGATGCTATTGCGCATCAATTGGATGTTACGGCAAAAGTTGAATATAATAAGATGTTCTCTGGTGGAATATCTTGGAGAAAAGATGACGGTTTTGTATTTTTGTTGGGTGCGAGAATAAGAAATATCGAAGCTGGCTATTCCTATGACCTTTCTACATCAGAGATTGCAAAGGTAAGTAATGGTAGCCACGAATTATTTTTGCGTTACAGTATTCCGCTCGAGAAGAAAAAAGATCGGAGTGTTGGAAAAAGTATAAGAATACTATAGAGTTAAGATACAAGTTTACAAGCGTACGCTAAAAAAGCTTCAGGAAAATAAGAAGCATAAGAAGTAAATATGAAACATTTGTTTTTTGCGATCATAGTTTTACTTGCGATATTCACATCCTGTGGGAAATCGATAGGATCGAGTATCGGAGGTGAGGTGACCGGGGAAAAAAGCTCGTCGTGGGCTGAACCTACCCCATATGGAATGGTTTTAGTCTCGAGAGGGTCTATCGAGATGGGGCCTGCTGAGAGTGACTCCCTGTGGGATATAAAAGCCAATCCGAAAGGGGTGTCTGTTGATAATTTTTGGATGGATGAAACGGAAGTAACAAACTCCAAATACCGCCAATTTGTATATTGGGTAAGAGATTCTATTATTCGGGAGCGTTTGGCTGATCCTAGATATGGAGGCGATGAAACTTTCAAAATCACAGAGGATAGATATGGCGAACCAATAAAGCCTTATCTTAACTGGAAGAAACCGATCCCTAAAAGACCTCTTGAAGAAGAAGAACGGGCTATCAATAGTGTAACCTATGTGCATCCGATAACTAAAGTGCGTGGAATTGATCCCCGGCAGATAAATTATTTTTATGAATGGTTTGATCAGACTGAAGCTGCTAAGCGTAGAAACCGATTAAATCCTGATGAAAGGATATTAAATACAGATATTCAGGTAAATCCGGGGCAGTCGATAATGATATCAAAAGACACCGCTTACATAAATGAAGACGGAATTCCTGTGAATGAGACCATAACGCGTCCTTTATCGTCTCTTTTCGACTTTGTACATTCCAGAATAGTAAATGTTTATCCTGATACTACTGTTTGGATAAATGATTTCAATAATGCATATAATGAACCCTATTTGCGCATGTATTTCTCTCATCCTGGTTACAACGACTATCCTGTGGTTGGCGTTACATGGGAGCAGGCAGAAGCTTTCTGTTTTTGGAGAACTCAGTATTATAAAATGGGGCAACCCAAAAATGGTCGCCCGATAGAAAATTTTCGCCTACCAACCGAGGGAGAGTGGGAATTTGCGGCTCGTAACGGACGTACAGAAAATAAGTACCCTTGGGATAAAGATGGAACGATGGACGAAAAAGCTTGTTTTATGGCAAACTTTAAGCCGGGAGAGGGAAATTATACTAAGGATGGAAACTTGATTCCTGCACGTGTGGCATCGTATATTCCTAATCGTTTCGGCATATATGATCTGGCAGGAAACGTTGCGGAATGGACGTCTACAGCTTATACCGCATCGGGTACGGCAATGATGAATGATATGAATCCACAATATAGATATGATGCTGCTAAAGAAGATCCTTATTCGGTTAAAAAGAAAGTGGTTAAGGGTGGCTCATGGAAAGATATAGGGCGGAATATCCGTGGTGATATGCGAGAAGGCGAATATCAAAATCAGCCTCGATCTTACATCGGATTTAGATGTGTGAGAACTCAGGTAGGTTTTTCTAAATCGAAGAAATAATGAAAAGATTATATAAAATAACAATCATATTCCTGTTGAGCGTTGTTTCCTTTTCGTCTATACAGGCTCAGGAATCTCTTCGCGAGAGATTGGCTAAAAGACAGCAACAAGAACAGGGAACGATAACGGAAAGTAGTCTGAATGTCCCGAAGTTATCTGTTCGTTCCGAAATGATGAATGAAAACCAAACTCAGGATTTGTCGAATGCAACTTGGGTTCGTGAGATATACCGCTTCTTGGATCTGACAAAAGGAGAGAATGCCGCATTGTATTATCCGGAACAACCGGAGAATAATAAGATGAATCTGTTCACGATGATCTTCAAATTGATGGAGAATAATAGCCTGCCCATTTATCGATGGAATAACGGAAATGAATTGTTTACAGATAGGATGAAAGAGAACTTTGGTGATATTCTTACTAAATTGGAAATTCCTTATCAGAAAAATGGAGAAAACTATGTTTATGACGAATTCAGTATTCCTAACAATGAAGCTCTTGGATATTACATAAAAGAGGTGTGGTATTTTGATCAATCTAATTCTGTGTTGGGTGTAAAGACTGCGGCCATCTGCCCTGTTGTAATACGCGAAGAGTATTTTAGCGATGAAAGCAGTATGTCTACAGCTAGCCGTATGCCTCTTTTTTGGATACCGTACGAATCTGTTCGTCCATACGCAGCCCGAATGCCTATAATGACATCAGATAAAAATAATGTAATGACAAAGAGCATTGATGACTATTTCAGATTGAGGCTTTATAGCGGGGAGATATATAAAACTACCAACATGGAAAATAAACTGATGTTGGAAAAATATAAAAATCCGGAACAGTTAAAACAGGCTGAGAAGAAAATAGAAGGAGAGCTTAAGCAGTTTGAAGAAAATTTGTGGGTGACAAGTGATTCAATAACTGATATTCAATCTAAGAATAAAAATAAAAAAATAAAGACCTCTAAAGTTAGTAAGCCAAAAGGTGGCTCTTCCAGTGCAACTTACTCGGCGAGAGATCGAAGGTGAATTTGAAACAAAGAATAAAAAGATAGTGGCTATTTCGGTAAGGAATAGCCATTCTGTTATTTAAAAATATAGAATATATGTCATTAAAATATGGAGTTATAGGTTCAGGGGCTATCGGTGGCTATTATGGAGGAAAGTTAGCTCATTCGGGGCAAGAAGTTCATTTTCTTTTTCATTCCGATTATAATTATGTAAAAGAAAATGGATTGAGAGTTGATTCAGTAAAAGGGGATTTTCATCTCGATTCGGTATTAGCATATAATGATACATCCGAAATGCCGATGTGCGATGTCGTGCTTGTCTGTCTGAAATCAACAAATAATAAGCTACTGAAAGACTTGCTGCCTCCTCTCCTGCATAAAGATACTTTGGTCGTGCTTATTCAAAATGGATTGGGGTTAGAAGCTGATTTGCAGCAAGATTTTCCAGACTTAAAGATTGCCGGGGGATTAGCTTTTATCTGTTCCAGTAAAATGGGAGAAGGCCATATTGTTCATTTCGATGAAGGAAAGCTGAATTTAGGTTCGTATTCTTGTGACGATAAAGCATTGCTAGAGCAAGTTTGTTCCGATTTTCAACAGGCAGGAGTAGAAACTCGCATTCTGCAACTTGAGATGGCTCGATGGATGAAGCTTGTGTGGAATATTCCGTACAATGGGATGACTGTTGTGCTGAATACGACTACAGATAAGCTAATGAGTAATCAGTATACAGAAAGCCTGTTGAGAAAAATGATGCTTGAAGTTATAAATGGTGCAAACCAAGTGGGGAATGGGCGATTTATAATACCCGAGACATATGCTGATGATATATTGGATATGACGCGTCATATGGTGCCCTATTCACCTAGTATGAAATTGGATTATGACTATCATCGTCCACTCGAAATTGATTATATATACAGCCGCCCTATTCTTGAAGCGAAGAAGGTCGGATATGATATGGTGTGTGTCTCTATGCTTGAGGAGCAATTGAGATTTATCGAGAGTCAGTATTTGGATAAATAATCGTCGATTAACTTGATTTTTTGATAATCCTTTTCCCTACCAAATAATGTTAATATGCGGCGTTGTTCCTGTAGTGTCGGTATTTTTATCTCTATGTCACCGATATTATGAACGATATAATCATTAACGGTCAATAGTATCCATCCCTCTTGGGTATTTACCTCTAAACCACCCATAACTTCTACATCTATCCATTGAAATTTATAACGGTTGAAGTTGGATCGAAATAAATCTGAATGCTTTGGAATATGATTGCTTGCGATATTGTCTTTCCATAGCTTTTGCAGAATCAGTGCATCTTGTCTGGAGGTAAGAATGTCTATGTCCTCAGTATTTTCAATATCTATACCTGATAATAGCAAAGCAGATGCACCTATTATAAAAAAGTCATCTTTTGTTTGTGCTAGATTTGTGGCGATATCAGCTATTGTTCTTTCTATTCTTTCTTTCATTGTATAAATAAAAAAGCAGGAAAAAATCCTGCTCTCTATTTTATTCATTTACTCTTTTGAAGTTTTCATCGAATTTAGCCCTGTCAAAAATCTCATATCGGGGCAGGGTTGGTTTATAATCCTCAATATCCCAAAGTGTACTTGTTATCATTAGATCTGCACTGTAACGATTACATGCAATAGGTACGTTGTGTACACGGCATTGACGAAGCAACATCATAATGTCCGCTTCGTGAGGTTGAGGATTCAAATCGTCTATCAGAAAAATGGCTAAATCCACTTCATGACGTACTACCATAGCTGCTATTTCTGCATCACCACCAAGGGGTCCTGAATTCATGCGGGTGATTTCAGCTTCGATGCCTTTTTCTTCGAAAGCTTCTTTTATCAAAGTTCCTGTAGTTCCTGTGCACACCAAGTGCTGACTTGATAGAAAAGACGAATTATAATAACACCATTCTACCATATCTGCTTTGCGGTGATCGTGTGCTACCAATGCTATGGTTAATTTTTTCTTCATATTCATTTATTTTATGTAATAATTCCAAAGGTAAGATTTTTATTACCTAATTTGTTATATTTCCGCTAAACTTTATTGAATAAATGTCTTATTGTGTCTCAGTTTTGTTAGTATTATTACTGTTGTTAATGAGTGTTTAATTATGTTGTTTTTGTGTTAAACAAAAGGCGATGATGCCGAATTTATATGTGGATATGCATCTTTAATATATAAACCGGACTTTACAGACTGAAGATAAATCCAAATTTGGATAGCTTTTTTAATCTTAACCTAATTTTAAATATATAACACTGATGAACAAAAAAATTATTAATTTATTCTTAGCTTTTTCGCTTAGTTTATTCGTATTTACAGCGTGTAGTGATGATGACGACAATAATCTTGTCTTGGAAAAAAGTGAAATAACTGTTGATCTTGGAGGAACAACAGCTGTGAAAATAACAAAAGGGAATAGTGGTTATAAGGTTACTCCCGCCGATGCTACTATTGCGACGGCAACAGTAGAGGGTAATGTGATAACGATAACTGGAGTAAAGGCAGGCGAAACAACAATTGCAGTTACAGATAATGACAAGAAATCCGCAACATTGAAAGTAAAAGTAGCTACTTTGGCAGAGCAAATTGCAGCTACATATAATGGTGACTTAAGTGTTACTTTACCAGGGCAGGACCCTGTTGTTGATAAAAAGGATATCGTGTTGGCTACATCAGATGAGAATATTAAGCTGACTCTCGCTGATTTTAGTTTTGGAGGAGTAAGTGTAGGAGACATTGTAGTAGATAATATCCCTGTTTTAAAAGAGGAAAATTTAGTTGTCAACCTCCTGGAAACAATTGCTGATGTGAAAATCAAGTTAGGGGAGGATGAGGTTTCTGTCAAAGTGAAAGTCTCAGGTACAGTTGCTCATAAGGTCGAAAAGGCCAATATGGAGCCTTCTACAGTACAAGTGTTGGATTTGACTATTAGTGTTACAGAAGTGCCTGATTTGGGTACTATTGCTGTAACATTTTCTGGTGCTAAGAAAGCGAGCTAAATCATATATTTAGTATAAAGAAAAGTGGTTTTTAATTCTAAAAACCACTTTTCTTTTTTATATTTTATACCTTTATAGTTAACTTCTATATTATGCATAAGTTTTTGATTCGATATATAATTCCGATGTCACTAGTATTGCTTGCGGCTACATCTTGTGGAACTCAGAAAACCACAGGACGATTGCTGTATAATCCGCAAGAAGTAGCGCAGCTATCCGATAAATTGGGGGTTGAGTTGAGTAACCTAAATAAAGATGATGACCGTAATATGTCTCTCTATGCAGAGGTGTCATTGTGGCTTGGAGTACCCTATCGCCATGCGGGCTTGTCGCCTAAAGGGCTCGATTGTTCCGGGTTTACATATCTTATTTATCAAAAAGTATACAATAAGAAATTACCGAGATCGACAGCTAATCTAGCGAAGATGAAAATGCATAATGTATCGAAGCGAAATCTTCAGACCGGAGATCTTGTTTTTTTCTCTACAGCCAAGAGCCACAACCGGATTAATCATGTCGGAATCTACCTGAAGGATGGAAATTTTATTCATGCCTCTACATCGCGAGGTGTAATAGTCAGCCATTTAGATGAAGGTTACTATGATCGTACATGGAAAAAGGGTGGGCGTGTGAAATAGTTTAATAAAGACCTTAAAATATTATAAAAAAGACAGTGTATTAGTCTTTTATTTGATTGGATTGTATATTTTTATTCGGCTAAAAAATAAAACTGAATGAGAATATCCCCAAAATCATTAAGATTATCAACACTTTTGTTGTTGTTTTCTGTGGTATCGTTGTCTGTTTCAGCAGCTCCTCCAAGAAAGCAGAAACCGAATAAGAGAAAAGCTGCTACCAGTTCGGTTGCTCCTAAATCGTTAAAAGTTGTACAATCAACAAATAGTGTAGAGGTAACTACTGATGATGGAAATCAATTCTTACTTCCCAAGTATGAAAAAATATTTGTAGACCAACATCCCGCATTTCCCACCCCTAATAAATTATTGACTGACGCAGGTGCTGATCTAACTCCGTCTTTGGAGTTGATGAAAGAAAAGATGCTTGAGCAGAAGGAAATGCAAGAACTTTCTTCCAGATTAGGTATTTCTATTACAGAACCTACTCATCTGGATCTTTACAGAGAGGTAGCTGACTGGCTGGGAACTCGATACAGAAGGGGAGGTATGAGTCGTAATGCGGTTGATTGCTCAGGTTTTACTAATATTATATATAAAACTGTTTATGGAATGCAACTTGATAGGGTTAGCACAGCCATAGCGAAAAATGTAAAAGAATCTATATCCAAAGACGATTTGGAGCCTGGAGATATGGTGTTCTTTTCTACTTTTAGAAAGAAATATATAAATCACGTTGGAGTATATATAGGAGATGGCAAGTTTATACATGCGTCTATAAAGCAAGGGGTTATTGTGAGTTCTTTAACGGAAGGGTATTATAGTAAGGCGTGGCGAAAAGGAGGACGAAATTTATAATAGATATCAATATAGAAAAGGAGATGCATTTGCATCTCCTTTTTTTATGCACAGATTCTTCCTTAAGTAATTATTTGTAGCGAATAGATTGATATAAATATTAAAGGGATGCCTTAAATAGGAAAGTCGTTGACATTTGTATGACTTTTTGAAAAACTATTTATCTATTTGTCTTATTTTGTAAAATAGTGTTATACAAAAAGATTGCTTATTTAATTAATATTGAAAAAAATGTTATGTATTTCTTGCGAAATAAAATAATTTGCATGAAATTTGTATCGTGAAATAATAATATAACAAAAGTCGAAGAGAGACAGAAGTATTTTGTATGAAGAATTTGAAATTCACAAAGATGCACGGAGCTGGTAACGACTATATCTATATGGATGCTATATCTCAGAAGATAGATAATCCATCAGAATTGGCCGTAAAACTTAGTAGTCGTAATTTTGGAATAGGATCAGACGGATTGGTGCTTATATTACCATCAGATATATGTGATTTTAGAATGCAGATGTTTAACTCCGACGGCTCTGAAGCCGAAATGTGTGGAAATGCATCGCGTTGCGTGGGAAAGTACGTTTATGATAAGGGGTTGACCGGTAAAAATGAAATAACACTGGAGACTGGAGCTGGTGTTAAATATATTACTTTGCTCGAGGGAGACTCAAAATCGCGTAGAGTAACAGTAGATATGGGGGAACCTATCCTCAAACCGGACTTGATTCCTGTAAAAGCGGAGGGCGAACCTGTACTGAATCTTCCATTGGATATAGATGGTAAAAGTTGGGAAATAACATGTGTGTCGATGGGAAATCCGCATGCTGTAATCTTTACAACAGGTATAAAGGATCTCGATCTTCCTGTAATTGGGCCTAAATTTGAAAAACATCCAATTTTTCCTCGTAAAACAAATACAGAGTTTATAGAAGTGGTTGATCGCCAAACATTGAATATGCGAGTTTGGGAGAGGGGTGCCGGAGAAACTCTGGCTTGTGGTACTGGTGCTTGTGCTGCTGCTGTGGCTGCGATCCTAAACGATTATTGCGATCGTAAGATAAAAATTCATTTGTTGGGTGGAGATCTTGAAATAGAGTGGAATAAAGAAAATAATCATGTATATATGACTGGGGAAGCCGTAACGGTGTTTGAAGGTCAATTATTGTAATAATAGAAAATAGTACAACTAAATAATGGCATTAATAAACGAAAATTATATAAAACTTCCAGGGGGCTACCTTTTTTCAGATATAGCAAGAAAAGTAAGTGAGTTTAAAGCGAGCCATCCGGATGCAAATGTAATCCGTCTTGGTATCGGCGATGTAACCAAGCCTCTTGCTTCATCTGTCATTTCGGCTTTGCATAAAGCTGTGGATGAAATGAGCGAAGCGTCATCATTCAGAGGATATGGTCCCGAACAAGGATATGATTTCTTAGTAAATACAATTGTAGAAAACGATTATAAAGCGAGAGGATTAAGCATCGCTGTCGACGAAATATTTGTAAGTGATGGTTCAAAAAGCGATACAGGTAATATCGGTGATATATTAGGTTTGGATAATGTGGTAGCTATTACCGATCCCGTATATCCTGTATATGTGGATACGAATGCTATGGCTGGTAGAGCCGGAGAACTTCTGGCTGATGGTAAATGGAGTAAGCTGGTATATGTTCCATGTACAAGTGAAAATGATTTTATCCCGTCATTACCTAAAGAAAAAGTAGACATAGTTTATCTGTGCTACCCGAATAATCCTACCGGAACAACTTTGACTAAAGATCAATTGAAGGTTTGGGTTGATTGGGCTATTGAAAATAAAGTGTTGATTCTCTTTGATGGTGCATATGAGGCGTATATAACAGAAAGTGATGTGCCGCATAGTATCTATGAAATAGAAGGCGCCGAGCAGGTGGCGATTGAATTTCGAAGTTTCTCCAAAACAGCAGGATTTACAGGTACCCGTTGTGCATATACAGTAGTTCCTAAATCTGTTATGGGGTATACAAAATCCGGAGAAAAAGTTTCGTTGAATAAATTGTGGAATAGACGACATACTACTAAGTTTAATGGCGTTCCGTATATTATACAACGTGCGGCTGAAGCCTGTTATTCTGAAGAGGGGAAGGCGCAGGTAAAAGCAGTTGTAGATTATTATCTGAAGAATGCGAAGATAATACGTGAAGGTTTGTCGGCACAAGGCTTGAAAGTCTATGGTGGTATAAACTCTCCTTATATTTGGGTGAAAACACCAAACGGTATGACTTCGTGGGGATTCTTTGATTACTTACTGAATGATCTGAACATAGTAGGTACACCGGGTGTAGGATTTGGCCCTAGTGGAGAAGGTTATTTGCGTTTAACGGCTTTCGGAACATTGGAAAATACGGAAGAGGCTGTTGGGCGTTTGAAAAAGATTTTAATTTAGATTCTTATATAACTCATCAATAAATAGTTTATGACAAAGTTACGTTTTAAAGCAGTAGCATTAGCCTCAGAGCGAAAACCGCTAGAGGTAAAGAAACCGACAAGTAAAACATCGGAGTATTATGGAGAAAAGGTGTTTAATCGCAAGGCGATGACTAAATACCTTTCTAAAGAAACTTTTAAGGCTCTTAATGATGCTATCGATAAAGGACAATCTGTAAATCGTAATCTGGCAGAGCACGTTGCAGCCGGAATGCGTATGTGGGCTCTGGAAAATGGTGTGACACATTATACTCACTGGTTTCATCCGCTAACAGATGGTACAGCTGAGAAACATGACGCATTTGTTGAGCATGATGGAAACGGAGGGTTGATAGAAGAATTTGAAGGAAAACTTCTTGCTCAGCAAGAACCGGATGCTTCTAGTTTTCCGTCAGGAGGTCTTCGTAATACATTTGAGGCTCGTGGTTATTCAGCTTGGGATCCTTCTTCTCCTGCATTTATCGTAGGAGACACATTATGTATTCCAACTATATTTATCTCTTATACAGGTGAGTCGTTAGATTATAAAACTCCTTTATTGAAGGCTCTGAATGCTGTGGATAAAGCAGCAACAGGTGTTGTTCAATATTTTAATAAAGATGTAAAAAAAGTAAATTCCAACTTAGGTTGGGAGCAAGAGTACTTCCTTGTTGATGAGGATTTGTTTATGGCACGTCCGGATTTGGCTTTAACAGGAAGGACATTGATGAGTCATGAAAGTTCAAAAAATCAACAGTTGGAGGATCATTATTTCGGCGCAATACCGGAACGTGTACAGCGGTTTATGGAAGAGTTGGAATATGAGGCATATGCTTTAGGTATTCCGGTGAAAACTCGTCATAACGAGGTAGCACCAAATCAATTTGAGTTGGCTCCTATATATGAAGAATGTAATCTGGCTGTAGATCACAATTTATTGGTAATGTCTGTTATGGACAAAGTTGCCCGTAAACATTCCTTCCGTGTGTTATTCCACGAAAAACCATTCAAAGGAATTAACGGATCGGGTAAGCACAATAACTGGTCGCTTAGTACTAATACTGGTATTAACTTGCTTTCTCCGGGAAAAGATACTGTTGAAAACCTACGTTTTATAACATTCGTTGTAAATATTCTGGCAGCAGTACATAAGAATAATGGTTTGTTGAAAGCATCTATTTCTTCTGCTACTAATGGTCACCGTCTTGGAGCTAATGAGGCACCTCCTGCAATTATATCAGTATTCTTGGGTACGCAGGTAAGTGATGTCCTTGATAAATTTGAGAAGAGTTCTGTTAAAGATGCAATTGTTGTTGATAATAAAAAACAAATAAGTCTTGGTGTAGGGCAGATTCCTGAAATTTTGCTAGATAATACCGACCGTAACCGTACCTCTCCGTTTGCTTTTACTGGAAACCGTTTCGAGTTCCGTGCTGTTGGTTCATCCGCAAACTGTGCTTCCGCAATGACCGCATTAAATGCAGCTGTTGCTGAACAATTAACTGTGTTTAAGGGAGAAGTTGATTCTTTGATAAAGGCAGGCAAATCAAAAGAGGAAGCTCTGTATGAAGTACTGAAAAAATATATTAAAGAATCGCGTCCTATCCGTTTTAATGGAAATGGATACAGTGATGAATGGAAAGCTGAAGCTCAGAAGCGTAAATTAGATTGTGAAACAAGCATTCCTTTGATCTATGATAGTTATACTTCAAAGCAAAGTATCAAAACCTTTGCAGGTATTTTGTCCGAAGTTGAGCTTCATGCACGTAATGAAGTGAAATGGGAAACTTATACTAAAAAGATACAGATAGAATCTCGTGTATTGGGCGATTTAGCTCTTAATCATATTATTCCGGTTGCTATCTCATATCAGTCTATCCTGTTGACTAATGTGTCTAAGTTGAAAGAAGTTACCGATAACTATAAGGAATTAGGAGCAGAGCAACTTCGATTAATCGAAAAAATTTCAACTCATGTAAATGCTATTAACGCAAAAGTGCATGAAATGATTGATGCTCGTAAAATTGCTAATAATATTGAAAGTGAGCGCGAAAAGGCTCTTGCTTATCATGACAATGTAGCTCCTTACTTAGATGGAATTCGCTATCATATAGATAAATTGGAATTGATCGTTGATAACGAAATGTGGCCATTGGCTAAATATAGAGAATTATTATTTATTCGCTAATTGAATATATAAATGATATGAAGAGTCCCGGTCTTTGAGTCCGGGACTTTTTTGTTTTAGCAGACTCGGTAAAATGAGAGCAAGAAATGAAAGTTGTAATAATTCTATAAATATTTGTTTTGCTAATACTGATTATCTCAAAATATACTTTAGCCTGTGTTGATGAAAATAAATTATATGTATCTTTGCGAAACAAACATATTACAAATGAAAACAATACAAATTCTTATTTCTTTCATTTTCTGCTTTTCTTTCTTTTCTTGTGATGGGGGAGATAGTAAAGTAAATCCAATAAACGGGACTTGGTATACCTTTGAAAAAACGGTTAATCTAAGTTCAGAGACTCATAGCTCGGATGCTAAATATTTAGAAGAAAGGATTAATATATACTATGCAGCCGAGATAAAAGATTATGATATTACTAAATATTATAACGATGAAACGGTGAAGACCGTGACTACTTTGAAGTCAGATCCAAGCAAGCCTGTAAGTGAAACGGAGTTTACTTACCAAATAGAAGAAGATACTATTGCTATTAATGATAGGATATATGGTACAGTGAGTTATGGATATATTATTACGAATAAGATAATAACCTACTACGGTACTTTAAATTCAAAAAGGATAACAGATGTGGCAGATCAGCTTGGAATAATGATTCCTATTCCACAAGATATAAAAGGAACAATAAAAATTAAAGATTATCGATAATCTTCTCTCAAAAAAAGTTTGATTTTTTCGAGGCATTATATTATCTTTGCAACCCGATTGCTAATAGGCTGATAAGAAATCGTATATAAATAGCGATTCGCCTCAGGCACATAACCTGTAAATAATAAAACAGATGTACGTAATTGTAGATATTCAGGGACAACAAATGAAGGTTGAAAAAGACCAAACATTGTTTGTTCACAGAATTAACGCAGAAAATGGCTCTCAGGTAGAGTTTGATAAAGTATTGTTAGTAGACAATAATGGAACTGTAACTGTAGGTGCTCCTACTGTAGAAGGTGCTAAAGTTGTGTTGGAAGTTGTATCTCAGGCTAAAGGGGATAAAGTTCTTGTTTTCCACAAGAAAAGAAGAAAAGGACACCGCAAACTAAACGGTCACCGTCAACAGTTTTCAGAAGTTGTAGTAAAAGAAATTATTGCTTAATCAGTTAAAAACAGAAGAAAATGGCACACAAGAAAGGTGTAGGTAGTTCGAAAAACGGCCGTGAATCGGAAAGTAAACGATTAGGCGTTAAGATATTTGGTGGAGAAGTTGTTAAGGCTGGAAATATTATAGTTCGCCAAAGAGGTACAACTCATCATCCAGGCGAAAACGTAGGTATCGGTAAAGACCATACTTTGTTTGCTTTGGTCGATGGTGTAGTAGCGTTCCGCAAGAAGAAAAACGACAGATCGTTTGTATCTGTTCTTCCGGCAGCAGAAGCTTAAGTAAAATATAGTTTATATAGTAAAAAGCGAATTGATTTTTTCAATTCGCTTTTTTGTTTTTGTTCATTCCGATAGGTATTTACCTATAAATAATTAATATTTAATATAAATATCATTATTATTCGGTATTGTCTGTAGCTCCAAGTTGTTATTTCTTTGTGTATAGAAATTTATAACAAAAACAAAGTTTTTAATTATGTCAAAAATAGGAATATACTACGGTTCTACGACAGGTAATACACAAGATGTTGCTGATGCAATTGCTAAAAAATTAGGTGTGGAAAAAGCTGATTTGCACGATGTGGCTAAAGCGAAGGCAGACTATTCGGCTTATGATGTTCTGTTATTCGGAACTTCTACTTTAGGCTTGGGCGATTTGCAGGATGACTGGGAATACTATGTTGATAAAGTAAAAGGAGCCGACCTTACTGGAAAGAAAGTAGCTTTGTTCGGATGTGGAGATTCATCGTCTTATAGCGATACTTTTTGTGATGGTGTAGGTAAGATATATGATGTTGTTAAAGATAAAGGTTGTCAATTGATAGGTAAAGTAAGTGCAGAAGGTTATACTTACGATAGTTCTGAAGCCTATGTTGATGGTCAATTTGTCGGATTACTTATCGATAATGACAACGAGCCGGATTTGACAGATGAACGAGTAGCTAATTGGGTGGAAAATTTGAAAAAAGAAATATAATCATATTATAATATGAACGTTTTTCATCATCTCATTTATGAATATAAAAAAGGAGTTCGTAGTATGATGCTATGTACCCTTACCTCCGACATGGAGGAAAAAGCTCGGAAAAAGCTTGACAAAAATGGGATAAATTATAAAATACAACGTTTGAAGAACGGAAATATAAATGTCTTTTTCGGGAAAGATGAATGTTTACTCGTTGCCAATAAAATCTGTGGAGATAAGCCTCTGAATTTATTGACACCCGAACAGGACTTCATTCTTGGTATATTGCTCGGATACAGTGTTAGTGAGCAATGTAGTAGATACTGTAAAAAGGAAAGGAAAACAAATGTAATTTGTTTGACATAACTTTTCTATTGATAGTTTTTTTAGTTGATCTAGATCCTTATAGACGTGATGTCTGTGAGGATTTTTTATTTATATTTGAGTTTTAAAACAATAATATTATGGCAAACTTATTTGATCTGCGTAGAG
>POVV01000152.1_pt1 | contig 56937 bp, 55 predicted proteins | sample 1560271 | NCBI WGS metagenome assembly POVV01 (sample SAMN08337232, study PRJNA429181) | Bioreactor metagenome, whole genome shotgun sequencing project. | biome: cows' rumen and soil; feature: anaerobic; isolation source: anaerobic chemostat enrichment culture, galacturonate as sole carbon... | reverse complement strand
TATTCAGTATATTTCAAAACAAAAAGAATTAAAGAAAAGCAAAAGGAACACACCTTTTGAACAGGAGACGAAGGAAATGAATTTTTTAGAAGAGAGAATTATACAAGATGGTATTGTTAAAGAAGGCAATGTATTAAAAGTTGACAGCTTTTTAAACCATCAGATGGATATTGACTTGTTTAATGAAATGGGCAGAGAGTTCAAGTCCAGATTCGCAGATAAACCAATCAATAAGATACTTACTATTGAAGCTTCCGGTATTGGTATTGCCTGTATAGCGGCTCAGCACTTTCAGGTTCCCGTTGTATTTGCAAAGAAATCACAGAGTATTAACCTGGAAGGTGAAATGTATGTGGCAGAAGTAGAATCTTTCACTCATAAGTGTAAAAACAATGTCATTGTCGCTCAGAAATTTTTGTCTCCTCAAGATCATGTATTGATTATAGATGATTTTCTTGCAAATGGATGTGCACTTCAGGGGTTAATCCGTATTGTGCAGTCTGCAGGGGCTACAGTAGAAGGAATAGGAATTGCCATTGAAAAAGGATTCCAGTCCGGCGGAAGAATTATTCGAAATTTGGGATTTCAACTGGAATCTCTGGCAATTGTTGAAAAGATGAATGCAGAGACCGGAAAAGTTGAATTTCGCCGTCAATAATAATAATTTTTGTTATCAAACTAACATTTATGTTCCAGATGAACCATAGCAGTATTAGAGGGGGGAATGATGAAAAGTTGTTTTCAACCACCAATATATGGGCTTGTCTTTGATATGGACGGTCTGATTTTTAATACCGAGAGAGTGGTGCAGCGTTCGTGGGAATGGGCAGGCGAAACTCTTGGGTATAAACATTTTGGTGAACACATTTACCATACTATAGGATTCAACGTGAATAGACGAGAAGTTTATTTTCGACAGAGTGTTCATCCTGATTTTCCTATGACAGACTTTAATGTTCTGACACGTAAAAAATTCCGTGATATCCTGGACACGGAAGGTATTGAAAAAAAGCCCGGAATAGAAGAACTATTAGAATATGCGTCGGCTGAAGGGTACAAAATAGCTCTTGCCACATCTTCCAGCCGTGAGCATGCAAGTATACTGATGGAGGAACAGGGACTGCTAAAATATTTTGATGGTGCAGTTTTTGGAGATATGGTCAAAATGGGTAAACCAGATCCTGAGATATATCTGGAGGCGTGCAGGACTATACATACCTTACCTGAACATGCGCTTGCACTGGAGGATGCTCCGTCGGGAATAAGGGCGGCAGCGGCAGCCGGTATGCGTGCGATTGTCATACCGGATCTCGTGGAACCCGATGAAGAAATACTGAAATTGGCGTGGCATCGTTTTGATACTCTTTTTGATGTCCTTCAGATGTTAAGGGAAGGAGAGTACTAAGGAATAGAATATGTTGAAATCATATATTGCGTTTGATTTAGAGACAACCGGATTAAGTCCGGAAGAAAATGAAATAATCGAAATAGGCGCACTCAAGGTACGAGATGGGAAAGTAGAGCAGAGATTTATTGAATTTATACGTCCTGTGGAGTCTATATCCTCCGCCATAACAAAATTGACAGGTATTAGCAATGATATGGTGGAACATGCCAAGCCCAGACAGGAAGTTATACCCCAATTCCTTGAGTTTTGCGGGGAAGATATTCTGATTGGACATAATGTGATTTTTGATTATAGTTTTGTAAAAATAAATGCACTTGCTCAAGGAATGGACTTTGAACGCACGGGGATAGACACGTTGAAAATTGCCAGGAAAGTGCATAAAGAGATGGATTCAAAAAGTCTTGGAAATCTGTGTCAGCATTATAATATTGAAAATAGTGCGGCTCACCGAGCGTATCATGATGCACTTGCAACTGCTAAGTTGTACCAGACTCTTTCTCATTATTTTGAGAAAAATGATCCCAAGCTTTTCTTACCGGTACCTTTGCAATATAAGCAGAAAAAGGTTGCGCCGGCTACACCCAAGCAAATTACTTTTTTAAAGAAGTTAATGCGTAATCACAGTTCAGAGGTAATCTGGAATCCGGATACGATTACAAGGAATGAAGCGTCAAAACTAATAGATGATATATTAAATGGTGAAAATAAGGTGAATTAGATAATCATGAAAGAAGCCTGGAATCTGACAAAGATTCCGGGCTTCTTTCATGGATAAACCACGAGGCCAGTTTCAAAATATGTTGAGAATCACGTAAGAGGAAACCTGGCATATCATAAACAATAGAAACGTAAACCAGAGGTAATTGAATAATGAAAAAAAGAGACTGGCCTGAATGGCGGAGAAGAGCTGGAGTGCGGGCGGCTAAAACCATGGCACAGGCGGCAATTGCAGGAATTGGCACAGCAGCTTCTATGGGGGATATAAATTATAAGTATGTCATTTCAGCATCTGTACTGGCGGGTGTTTTATCTGTGCTGACCAGTGTGGCAGGATTGCCCGAGGTTGCCACATCAGAATCCTCAAGGGGTGAGTAATTACCCCTTGAGGAAAGAAAAAATAAAAATTTAATACTGATTTATAAAATCTTAAGGAATTCTTCTGTTTCTTATGTCAACCTCCTTTAGAATTATGTTTTATTCTTAAAACAGATAAAGGAGGGCTTGTGCATGAATGTCGAGACATTAACCCAATACTTTCTCCAATATGGAGCTTTTTTTATATACGTAATTGTTCTTTTAGAATACATGAATTTACCGGGATTTCCTGCGGGTATTATCATGCCTCTGGCGGGAATGTGGGCCGCAAAAGGTGCAATTAGTTTTCCTGCGGTGATGATTCTGTCTGTAGCGGCAGGCCTGAATGGCAGCTGGCTCTTATACTTTTTGGGAAGATTAGGAGGCCCCAGATTTTTGAATTTCTATTTTAAAAAATTTCCTAAACATCAGAGTGTGATTGAAGAAAAAATTGAAATGCTGCGTAAAAAAGGATCTATGGGTGTATTTATCAGTAAATTACTTCCTATGGTGAGAACCATTATATCCATTCCAGCAGGAATGGTACAGATGGACTTTGTAAAATATACAGTAAGCTCTGTTATGGGTATTTTTTTATGGAATCTTATATTTGTTGGAGCGGGGTACTATTTTGGCGATGCAGCATTAAATGTACTGGCTTAAGAGGAGGGGGAAAAATGAGAATAGCAATGCTGACGAATAACTATAAACCCTTTGTGGGAGGAGTGCCCATTTCAGTGGAGCGCCAAGCAAGAGAACTGGTAAAGCGGGGAAATCAGGTGACCGTTTTTGCACCCGAATATGAACCGGATTTTTGGGGTGGCAACGGGCTTTGTACTGAAGTTTTGACAGAGGGAATAGAAGAATATAGTGAACGTATTATTCGCTATAAAACAAAAACAAGAAAATTGGAAAATGGTCTGGCATATCCAAGACTCATTATACCGGAAATTATACAGGCTTTTACCAAGGAACCCTTTGATTGTATTCATGTGCATCATCCTATGTTTGTGGGTCCTGTTGCTCTTTATCTGGGAAAAAAATATAATCTGCCTGTTATTTACACGTATCATACGAAGTACGAAGATTATCTTCATTATCTTAAGCCTTTTCATGACATAGAAGATGCGAGGTATCTAAAAAAAGCGATTTACTATATGGGGAGAGAAAAAGTTGTACCCGGATATATGAAGTGGTTCACTAATCAGTGCGACCTGATACTGGTCCCCTCATCCGGTATGCAGGATATTGTAAAAAAAAGAGGAACAAAAACCCAGGTTGCGGTCTTTCCGACAGGCTTGGATGACACCTTTTATAAACAGGATAAAGTGAAAGCAGCAGCAATTAATAAATTATATAGAAGAGGCAGGCAGCATTTATTTTGTACAATATCCAGACTGGAAGAGGAAAAGAATCTCTGTTTTCTACTTCGTGGGATCGCAAATTTAAAAGAAAAGCGAGGCGCTGATTTTCGTGTGTTGTTGATAGGAGAAGGAAGCTTAAGGGAGAAGATGGAAAATCTATCTGAAGAACTTGGAATTTCTGAAGAAATAATATTTGTGGGCAGCGTAAAGAACACAGAGATTAAAAACTACTTATGTGCCTGTGAGTTGTTTTTATTTTCTTCCAAATCGGAGACACAGGGAATTGTACTGGCAGAGGCTCTTGCAGCCGGAAATCCAGTAGTTGCCGTAAATGGCACAGGTGTTGAAGATATTATTATCAGCGGCAGAAATGGATACCTATCTGCAGAGGATACAGATGAATGGAGTGAAAGAATATGTGATGCCTTAAAAGATAAAAACTATAAAGAGTTAAAAGAATTTGCACATCAGACAGCTCTGGAATTCAGGGCATCCAGACTTTCGGTTTATGAGGAAACGTTATATGAACAATGTATCAATAAAAGAGCAGGGGGGAGAAATGGAGATGAAAGTAAAGCAACTTGGACAGAGCATCTTACTGCGTCTATTTACCGGTTATTTAAAGCTTCTTAAAAAGACGGTGAATGTAAAATGGGCAGAAAATTCAGTGTGCAAAGAAAGCCAGATATTCGGGTTTTGGCATGAAGACAGTTTTTTTATGAATTTGGTTCTGGAACAGTTATCTGAAAAGACAAGACCTGTGGATGTGATTGTTACCGCAGATGGAAGAGGAAATTATATTCAGGGTATGCTAGAGGAATTTGGGGGGCAGGCACTTAGGGTGCCGGATGGAAGAGCGTGTTTTGGTGCACTTAAACATATTTTACAAAATGCTTATGAAAGAACCAGATGTATTGCTGTAGCATTGGATGGTCCTCTTGGACCCAGGCATGAACCTAAAAAACTGGCATTTTATTTGTCAGAACAGGTACAAGAAGATTTTGTGGGCATAGCAATTTCTTATTCCTCGAAACTACGTTTAAACTGGAGATGGGATAAATATGTGATCCCTCTTCCATTTTCTACAATAACCATCGCAGTGCATAACTATGGAGAACTGAATAAAAAGCATATCCCTGAACTTCCTGTTAGTGCACAAAATATGAAATATGGTATACTGGTAGAAGAAATTTAGATGACATGATAAAAGGTAAGGTTTACTGAGCGGGGGAGGACGTTATGGAAGCAAATCACATACTCATAGTTGAGGATGATAAAGAAATAAGAGAAGGTGTGCAGATTTATTTACAAAGTCAGGGATACGAAGTGTTTCAGGCAGCAGATGGTCTGGAAGGACTGGAAATCATGGAAAAGGAAGAAATTCATCTTGCAATTGTGGATATAATGATGCCGCGTATGGATGGAATTCGAATGACCATAAAACTGCGGGAAAAATTTGATTTTCCCGTAATTATGCTTTCAGCAAAATCAGAGGAGGTGGATAAAATTATGGGTCTGAATATCGGGGCCGATGATTATGTGACAAAACCGTTCACACCCATGGAGCTGATGGCAAGGGTAAATTCGCAGCTCAGGCGATATCGAAGGTTTCTGGAGCGACTGGAACCAAAGGAAAATGTACACATTATAGGCGGATTAGAAATAAACGAAGACACAGTTGAAGTTTTTGTAGATGGTAATCTGGTAAAAATGACCCCTATTGAATATAAAATTTTACTGCTTCTTGCAAAGAACCCAGGACGTGTTTTTGGTGCAGATGAAATTTATGAACGTGTGTGGCAGGAAAAGGCGATAAATACGGATACCATTATGGTGCATGTCAGAAATATACGAGAAAAAATTGAAATGGATTCAAAAAATCCCAAATATTTAAAGGTGGTGTGGGGCGTTGGATATAAAATTGAAAAACAGTCGTAGACTGACGATTATTGGTATTGTTGTCCTCTTACTGGTGTGTTCGCTGGGAATGGTACTGGCATACCCTGCCTTTTCCCAGGAAATGGAAGACAGATTGGACGGAGATCAGACAAGTGAAGATGTGTTAAAAAGACTTTCATACGGACTGGTTGAAGGCAATTATATTTTATACAATGAAGTATATGAAGAAACAAACAGGGCATATGTACTTCAGCAATATGGCGGAGATCAGTTTGATCTTCTTCGAAAATATATGGACTATGAAGTGTTCGACTGGTCGGGAGAGGCTCTGTTGAACAGTAACAGTAAAGCAACTTTGGAGGAATTGGTTAAAAAAGAAGATACGTCCTATGCATATCGGGTTGCATTTACCTTTCAGGAAGATGGGGAGATATCAGATATTCAGGTAAGCGGAACCCAGACAGATGAAAGAACACAGTATGATTTGGAACAGTATCTGTTAAAAATGCAGGTGGGAGATAACCATTGGAAGGAGATCTCCAATCCTTCAGAAGTGCAGGTGGTTTATGGTGTTACGGTAGAAAATTTAAAATCATATATAGAAAGTAATGATTATATTGCAGAGCTATCTGTATATGAACTTTTGGAAAATGACGTGTTTGGGGGATTTGTCACTGCCTTCATCGTCATCCTTGCTATCGGGGCAATGTTCTTCTATATGAAAAATCCAGCTTTATTTGATAAACAGAGGGTTTTTGCCGTCCCCTTTGAATTAGTCTTGCTTGTTCTTGGTGTGCTGATGAGCTTGAGTTATTTAGCGGCTAAGGTGGTTTGGATTACTATTGGCGGTGACGGCACCGAATATTTGAGGGGAAACAACGCTGGGTTAAATACACTCCTTTTTTCAGGTGCCAACGTAGTTATGTGGTTTGTCATTTTTGGAATAGTATTCTGGGCATTTATATGTGTAAGTGCTGTATTCAGAATGAAAAAAGAATACTGGGTACAGAGAACTCTTTGTGCAAAATGGATACGGTGGATGAAAAAAGGCGGGGATGAATATGGCAATAAAATAAAAAGAGGTGCGGGAGGGATATGGAGTAAAACGAAAAATTTCTGTAAAAGACAGTATGATGTGATGATACATCTTGACTTTCAGGATAAAACAAACCGAACTGTTTTCAAGATTATTGCAATAAATTTTGCAGTGCTTCTGGTAGTATGCAGTATGTGGTTCTATGGAATTGCCGCACTTGTTGTTTATTCTATTGTACTTTTCATTTTTTTGAAGAAATATTTCAAAGATATTCAGATGAGGTATAAACTGCTGCTTTGCGCTACAAATCAGTTGGCTGATGGAGATCTGGATACACCCATAGCCGAGGATATGGGAATCTTTAATCCAATTCGGGAAGAATTAAAAAAAATTCAGAGTGGGTTTAAAAGGGCAGTGGAAGAAGAAGTGAAAAGTGAACGAATGAAGACTGATCTGGTAACTAATGTTTCCCATGATTTAAAGACACCTTTGACAGCTATAATCACATACACAGATCTGCTGAAAACAGAAAAAGAGGAAGAAAAACGAAAAGAATATATACAGATTTTAGAAAAAAAATCCCTTCGATTAAAACTGCTAATAGAGGATTTGTTTGAAATCAGCAAAGCAGCCAGTAAAAATGTAACGATGAATTTTATGCAAATTGATATTGTTGATTTGCTAAAACAGGTAGGATTGGAGTATGATAGTAAAATAAAAGAATCAAATCTGGATTTCCGCTGGTCACTTCCTGAGCATAAAATTGTACTCTGGCTGGATAGTCAGAAAACTTACCGTATATTTGAAAACCTGATTTTGAACATTACAAAGTATGCTATGCCGCATACAAGAGTTTATGTGGATATGATAGAGAAAGAAAATCATATATGGATAACCATGAAAAACATCTCTGAAATGGAATTAAACTTTAATGTGGATGAAATAACCGACAGATTTGTACGGGGTGATGTATCAAGAAATACGGAAGGTTCTGGGCTTGGGCTGGCAATTGCAAAAAGTTTTACCGAGCTGCAGCATGGTACACTAAAGATATCAACGGAGGCAGATTTGTATAAGGCAGAAATTGTATTTCCAAAGAAAGAAGATGCTATATCAGGAAACCATATCCAGTTGTAGTACTTTTTCAGAAGAGGAAAAAATACTGCATTTCTGGACAGGAGAGAAGATGAATCAGAAGAATAAACAAATCAAATTATGGCAGGGAATTCTTGTTTTAGTTTCAGCGGCGATTATCCTTTTTATCGCTGCACCTGCATTTTTGGCACCTTTTGGTATGTATGGTACATTGATTGGAGAGTGGCTTATGCTGGCAGTAGCACTTTTGCTGGCAACAGTAATGGGAAACAGCCCTAAAGAGTTGTTTCCTCTTAAAAAACCCACACTAAGCGGGAGTTTTGGGGCTGTTTTAATGTGGGTGGGAGCCTTTCTGGTTGAAATTACACTTGTACTAATTTTGTATATTTTTTTCCCAGAGGCAATCTGGAATGTAAATTCCGGATTGAGTGAAAGTATGTTGACGATTCCGTTTCTATCTGCTTTTTTTATTATAGCAGTTACACCGGCAATATGTGAAGAGGCCGTTTTTCGAGGAATTTTCCTGAAAAGCTTGAATCCTGAAAAGTATAAATGGCCTGCAATATTGGTGTGTGGGGCTATATTTGGACTTTTTCATGGAGATGTATTTAGATTTGTACCTACTGCAATCGGAGGAGCTGTAATGGCTTATATGCTTGTAGAAAGTAAAAATATGTTTTATAACTGTCTTTTTCACTTTATTAACAATCTTTTGCCTCTGGTGCTGCTTTACGGTATGAAGGATATATACGAGAGTATGGGGGTTTGGAGCAATTATGGATATCAGGATAATCATATGATGGTTTTAAGTGCGGGTATTTACATGATGCTAAGTGCTGCCGCACCTTCTTGTCTTTATATAGGGAATTATCTTCTTCACAGTAATACACCGGGATACAGAAAAAAACTTTTTCCAAGCAACAGCCCGGGAACGGTTATTACCCTGATTGCCGTATCGGGCGGCATTTTTATAGTGGGAGCGGCACTTATGGTGTTTGGCTTAGTTACCACAATAATGCCGCTTATCTGATTTAGATTTGATTAATGAGAAAGAGAGGGAAATATCTGAATACTTCTTTCAAGTATGCCCTGCATATGTGCGATAGCAATTCCATAATTCGTCATCTTGACGCTCTGATCCTCGGCGCACTTTAACCGGTACCTCATTTCACGCTCATTCAGGGTACATCCGCCGCAGTGGATAATGAGCCGATATGGCGTCAAATCCAGAGGGAACTCTGTACCGCTGGTAAATTTAAAATTTAAATCCTTCCCCGTATATTTTGTAATCCAGCGGGGAAGTTTCACTGTCCCGATATCATCACATTGTCGATGATGTGTGCATCCTTCAGAGATCAAAATGGTATCTCCGTCTAATAATAAATCTAATGCCTTTGCCCCTTCTATTACTGTTCCTAAGTTGCCTTTGTAACGAGCAAACAATATGGAAAAAGAAGTTAATGGTATATCAAGGGGCACCTCTGCGGAGACTTTTTCGAAAGCCTGGCTGTCAGTGATTACAAGTGCAGGTTTTTTTCCGAGATTCTGCAGCGTTTCCTTAAGTTCCACTTCCTTTACGACTATTGCAACGGCATCTGCTTCTAGTACATCACGTACAGTCTGCTGCTGGGGTAAAATCAGACGACCCTTAGGAGCTGCTGAATCTATAGGTACCACCAATACGATAAAATCATTTGGCTGTATTAAGTCACCCACAATTCGTCTTGACTCATCGTCGGAGGGAGCCTGACAGGCAATTAATTCTTTCAATTCATAAATATTTTTACCGGTAGAGGTGCTGACTTCTATAATATTGTCAGGAGAAACTGGCAAAAGATTACTGGGCAAGGAAACTTCTGCTTTTTTTTCTGTAAGATCAGCTTTGTTGAATACAATCACATAGGGAATCTCTTTTTTCTGTATCTGCTCCAAAATTCCAAAGTCTTCGGCAGTCATACCTGCTGAGGCATCTACAATCAAAACAGCAATATCGGTTTTATTTAAAATCTGATAGGCCTTTTGAATCCTAAGAGTTCCAAGCTCCCCTTCATCATCAAGCCCGGGGGTGTCAATAATGACTACGGGTCCAAGCGGTAGCAGCTCCATGGCTTTTAAAACCGGGTCAGTGGTGGTGCCTTTGATATCTGAAACGATAGCAAGGTTTTGACCGGTGACAGCATTAATGATGCTGGATTTTCCGGCGTTTCTTCTTCCAAATATCCCGATGTGTACTCTGTTTGAAGACGGTGTAGTATTTAAACTCATAAAATCCTCCTGTTCAAGGTAAGTGCTTATCGTTGAAGTCAGCACTATTGTTGACTGGTGCCGTATTTTTATATTAGCTGCAGGTGTTTTTAGAAACGAAAATCCCTTCTGTTGTTTTGTCTGATCAGCCGGAGGTTCTCGGTAACAACTGCTCTTGCCTTTTCATTAGGGACGTTTTGCACTTCTTTCTCAATTAGCTTATCTCCCAGAGATTTAGTAAGCGGTGATGCATAATCCATAAGATATTCCTGTAGTGTCATCAATGCATTGGGGTGACAGCAGTTTTGAATCTGACCGCTCTTGCAAAGAGCCATAAAACGATCTCCAGTGCGACCTTCCCTGTAGCAGGCGGTGCAGAAACTGGGAATGTAGTTCATCTCCATAAGCCAGTGCACGATTTCGTCCAGAGATCTTGTGTCACTGACATCAAATTGTTCCGATTTTGCATCGTCAGGCTCAGGTTCACAATATCCTCCTACACTGGTGCGTGATCCGCCGCTGATCTGTGAAACGCCAAGATGAAGAACTTTTTCCCGGCACTTCTGGCTTTCCCGTGTAGAGATGATCATTCCTGTATAGGGAACTGCTATCCTGATACAGGCTACAATTTTTGCAAAGGTTTCATCATCAATACCATTGTCAAAAGAGTCCGCATCAATATCATCAGCATGACGAAGGCGTGGAACACTTATGGTGTGGGGACCTACTCCATAGGCTGCTTCGAGATGTTCCGCATGCATCAAAAGGCCGGTAAATTCATAGCGATATTTATCGAGTCCAAAAAGCACGCCTATTCCCACATCATCTATACCACCATCCATGGCACGGTCCATAGCTTCTGTGTGATAGTTATAGTCGTGTTTCGGACCCGTTGGATGAAGCTGTAAATAACTTTCCTTATGGTATGTTTCCTGGAAGAGAATATATGTGCCGATGCCTGCTTCTTTCAGAAGACGATAATTATCTGTGGTGGTTGCTGCGATGTTTATATTTACGCGACGTATAGCTCCGTTCTTATGCTTTATACTGTAAATGGTTTTGATTGATTCAAGATAGTAATCCATGGTGTTTCTAACCGGATCTTCACCGGCCTCTAAAGCCAGACGTTTATGCCCCATATCTTGAAGTGCGGTCACTTCTTTACGAATTTCCTCCTGGGACAACTGTTTTCTGGCAATATGTTTGTTCGTACTGTGATAAGGACAGTATGTACATCCATTAATGCAGTAGTTGGACAAATATAGAGGCGCGAACATAACGATACGGTTACCATAAAAGTCTTTTTTAATCTGCTCGGCCAGAGCATAAATTTTCTTGTTTTTTTCTTCAATCTGACAGGCTAGGAGTACTGACGCCTCTCGGTGAGACAGTCCTTTTCTCTTTTTGGCCTTTTCAATCAGGGAATCTATCAAAGCTTCGTTTTCTTTGTTTTCATCGGCATAGGACAGAGATTCCAGGATTTCTTCATGACTGATAAATTCATCAGCACATTTTGCATTCACATCATACATTTTTAATTCCTCCATTTATTGATAAAGAATAGTTTCATTAACATTTATCAGGACAGACAGTTTCAGCGGGTATATTTAAAGAATCACCTCGATTAACCACAACCTGATATCCAATACGGTTCATACGGTTCTCCATGCACATTCGGCATTCGGCAGCCTCATCACCCGTACAAATTTTGTTATCATAAAGCAGATAGTCCTTCCTTACATTGGTGGGAGAAAGGTTCGGCATGACTACATTTGCTCCGGCTAAAATTCCCTTTTCACGTCCGTTGCCGGATATCGTGCCCAAAGCAGTGGTTGCAGGGAGCAGGACTTTAGGAAGCATCAGTCTGATGAGCCCAAGCATAAATAAGGTGAGTTCAAGAGTACCGGCAGGGCTCTTTGAAAAGGGTGTTTCATGATGAGGAATAAAAGGTCCTATTCCTACCATCTGTGGATTCAGTTCTTTTAAAAAAAGCATATCATCAGCCAGATTCTCCGGAGTCTGAAATGGTGAACCGACCATAAATCCGGTACCTACCTGATAACCGATATCTTTTAAGTCCCACAGACATTTTTGGCGATTGGCTGCAGAGAGGGATTTAGGGTGAAGTTTGCTGTAATGTTCTGTGTCATAAGTTTCATGACGGAGAAGATAGCGTTGGGCACCTGCATCAAAAAGCAGCTGGTAGCTTTTTTTTGAGCGTTCCCCCAGAGACAACGTTATGGCACAGTCGGGAAAATTTTGGTGAATACATTGAACAATATCAGCCATTAGTTCATCTGTATAAAATCCATCCTCTCCACCTTGGAGAACAAATGTCCGGAAACCAAGTTCGTGTCCCTTCTGGCAGCAGTCCAGTATTTGTTCCTTGGTTAGGCGATAGCGATGAGCATTTGTATTGCTTTTTCGTATACCGCAGTAAAAGCAATCGTTTTTGCAGTAATTTGTAAATTCGATCAGTCCACGTATAAAAATATCATGCCCGTAAAACTGGTGTCTTATTTCGCTGGCCCGTGAAAATAAATACGTCGAAATAGCAGGGGTGCGCCCTCGGATAAGATTCGACCATTCATCTCTGGAAAGGGTGCCGGTTCTTTCCAGTTTGTCTATGTATCTTTTCATATTAGTTCCCTCCTGTTGGATATAATAATAGGAATAGTTTGATTTAAATCGTAATAAACATACATACGATTTTTACTCTGTCTTAGCATATATGGTTTTAGTATTGACTCCGGGCAGCATTCCGAGTTTACCGGAAAGAGCACTGATAATATCGTTAGGGGCATCCATAGCGATACTGATAATGGAAATGTTCTTCTCACGGTAGGGAATACCCATTCGACCTACAATATACTGACCATATTCACTGAGCAGGTGGTTCAGTTTTTCGACAGAGTCAGTACTGCTAAGAACTATTCCGATAAGAGCGATTCTAGTGTCCATACGTAATCCTCACAATCTTTCTTTTTGATGAAAATAAAAATACCTGCACCAAATGGCGCAGGTAATAAAAGGGCAGCAAATGCCCTTTTGGCAGCAAAAAAATAATTTTTGCGAACGGTTCCTCTGTGCGCCTTTTTACTCAGGTGGTTCCCTTTGTAATCAGAACGGAATTAATAAAATTATAACACAGCATAGAATTGTACACAATATAAACCGAAATGTGTATCTGATTTTGTGCAATATGCAAAAGTATGTAAATGATAAAACGTTATAATATTCACGAGTATATTGTATATGAAGTAAAAATTCTATTGTATATATTTTTTTGCAGGGGAAAACACAAGTACATATAACTTTTGCTTTTTTACATGATTTGCCTTCTGAACACGCCTGAAGGACCATAAAATTTAGAGGAAAATATAACAAATTTTCAGACAAAATTCCGTAGATAAAAAGGAGGAAAAAAATTGATAAAATCTTGACAAAGTAGTAGGCGTATGATACATTTAGACTATAGTCAGAACGACGGTCTAAAAGATAGGATAACAGGGAAAAAAATAAAGGAAATGAGGTGGGAAAACATGAGTCTGATCACAGATATACAGAAGTATTCGATTCATGACGGAGACGGCATAAGGACGACAGTTTTCTTTAAAGGATGCGGTTTGAAATGTGTATGGTGTCACAATCCAGAAACACAAAGTTATAAGCGCCAGCTTCTATTTCAGGAAGAAAAATGTGTGGGCTGCGGCAGCTGCGTAGGGGTCTGTCCCAAGGGAGCTATCACCCTGAAGGATGGCAAGGCAGTTACAGATAGAAGCCTTTGTGAAGCCTGCGGTGAATGTGTGGATTACTGTAACTTAAATCTACGGGAAATTTCCGGTAAGGAATATACTGTAGATGAACTGGTAAAAGAACTTAGAAAAGATGAAATGTTTTATGAAGAATCCGGAGGAGGAGTAACACTGTCCGGAGGCGAAGTGATGACTGCGGATATAGACTTTATTGAAGCTTTGGTAAAAAAGCTGAATCATCTTGGGGTAACAGTTACAATTGATACCTGCGGCCAGGCACCGTTTGGAAATTATGAAAGAATTATTCCTTATGTGGATACTTTCTTATATGATATTAAAATAATGGACTCAGAGATACATAAGAAATATATGGGGGCTGGAAATGAACTGATTTTGTCCAACCTTGAAAAACTGAGTGAGTCCGGAGCAAGGATCTATATCCGGATCCCAACAATCAAAGAAGTGAACGGAACAGATGAAGCGATGAAAGAGATTATTGCTTATCTGCAGCAGAAAAAAATAAATGTAGCTAAAGTAAATTTATTACCTTATCACAATACAGGTTCCGGAAAATATTCGCGGATAGGAAAATGCTATGAAGGCAACGAGTTACATGCGCCGGATAATGAAGAAATGAATCATTTTGTAGAAATGTTTCGAGAAGCTGGATTCCATAATATAAAAATAGGAGGTTAAGAAAATGGAAGGAAGAGGAATGAACGACCGTATTAAAGCACTGAGAAAGCAGAGTGTAGATACACCTGCGCACATTGACCTAGCGAGGGCTCTTTGTGAAACAGAAACGTACAAAAAGTATGAGGGCGCATTGTCTATACCTGAATTGCGCGGACAGGTACTAAAAGATTATTTTTCAACCAAAACATTGTATATTGGTGAAGGAGAACTGATTGTTGGTGAAAAAGGCGATTCTCCGCAGGCATCACCGACTTTTCCTGAACTTTGCTGTCACACGCTGGAAGATATGCATGTTATGAATGACAGAGAATTGATCAACTTTAAGGTAAAAGAGGAAGATTACAAACTGCAGGAAGATGTACTGATTCCTTACTGGGATAAACGATCTATCAGAAATAAAATTCTGAGCCATATGACTCAGGAGTGGAAAGATGCGTATGAATCTGGTCTTTTTACAGAGTTCATGGAGCAAAGAGGACCTGGACACACTGTAGGTTCTGTTAAAATTTATGAAAAAGGTTTCCTGGATTATAAAGAAGACATTCAGAAGGTAATTGACAGTCTTGACTTTATGCACGATACAGAAGCATTAGATAAAAAGAATGAGCTTGAAGGAATGAAACTTGCTTGTGATGCAATTTTAATTCTGGGAGAAAGATATGCCGCTTATGCAAGAGAACTTGCAGAAAAAGAAACTGATGCAAAAAGAAAAGAAGAACTTCTTCAGATTGCAGCAAACTGTGATGTTGTTCCGGCACGTAAACCTGAGACTTATTGGCAGGCAATTCAAATGTATTGGTTCGTACATTTAGGTGTAACAACAGAATTAAACCCATGGGATGCTTACAGCCCGGGACGTTTAGATCAGCATTTGAATCCGTTCTATGAAAAAGATATAGAAAGCGGAGCATTGAATGATGAAAAAGCTCTGGAACTTTTAGAGTGCCTCTGGGTTAAATTTAACAATCAGCCGGCACCTCCGAAAGTAGGTATAACACTGAAAGAGAGCAGCACTTATACTGACTTTGCAAACCTTAATACAGGTGGTATTACTCCAACAGGCGAAAATGGTGTCAATAATGTTAGTTATCTGATTCTGGACTGCATGGATGAGATGAAACTACTTCAGCCTAGTTCAAATGTACAGATCAGCAGAAAGACACCACAGAGATTCTTGAAACGTGCATGTGAAATTTCCAGAAAAGGCTGGGGACAGCCTGCATTTTACAATACGGAAGCAATCATACAGGAACTGATGAATGCAGGAAAGTCACTGGAAGATGCAAGACGTGGCGGTACAAGCGGATGTGTGGAGACGGGTGCGTTCGGAAACGAAGCATATATATTGACAGGTTACTTCAATATTCCTAAGATTTTTGAACTGACATTAAACAATGGTTATGATAAGGTCGCAGATAAGCAACTTGGTCTGAAACTGGGCTATGCGGCTGACTTCAAGACATACGATGAACTTTATGATGCGTTTAAGCAGCAAATGAAATATTTTATTGATATCAAAGTTCAGGGAAGCAATGTAATTGAAAAAATTTATGCTGAATATATGCCGGCACCATTCCTTTCCATTATCACAAACGATTGTATTTCTAAAGGTAAAGACTATAACGGCGGTGGAGCAAGATATAATACTAAATATCTGCAGGGCGTTGGTATTGGTACAATTACAGATTGTCTGGCTGCTGTTAAATATAATGTGTTTGAGCAGAAAACATTTACGATGGAAGAATTGATGCAGGCAATAGAAGATAACTTCGAAGGGCATGATAGAATAGGGAATCTGGTTCGTAATAAGACGCCTAAATTTGGTAATGATGATGAATATGCGGATGATATCATGAAGTCTGTATTTGAATATTACAGAAGTCAGGTTACTGGAAGACCTAATATGCTTGGAGGAACATATCGAATCAATATGCTTCCGACTACTTGCCATGTATATTTTGGTGATGTAATGATGGCAAGCGCTAACGGACGACTGGCGCACAAACCTGTATCAGAGGGAATTTCTCCGGAAAAGGGTGCTGATACTAATGGACCTACTGCAGTAGTAAAATCTTGTGCAAAGATGGACCACCTTCAGACAGGCGGAACTCTGTTAAATCAGAAGTTTACACCAAGTGTAGTATCTGGAGAAGAAGGTCTGGATCAGATGGCAAATCTGGTAAGAACCTATTTCAATATGGATGGTCATCATATTCAGTTCAATGTTATTGATAAAGAAGTGTTGATTAAAGCGCAGAAAAATCCTGAGGATTACAAAGATTTGATTGTACGTGTTGCCGGATACAGTGATCACTTCAGAAACCTGAGCAAAGCACTTCAGGATGAGATTATTGAAAGAACAGAACAGAACTTCAACTAAATTTCTGTCTCTTTGGATGATTAAATTTAATATAGTTTTGGGACCATATAAACAGTCCCGGTAAAGAAAGGAGACTGATGGGGTTAACCCAGTGCAGTCTCCTTTCCAATTTTAAAATGATCCTCCTGAAGAATAGAAAAAGCTGATGCATAGTTGTTTTCACGCATAAATTGAACCATTTTAATCAAATTTTCATTTGTTTGCATAATATTCATTCCATTCCTTACTGAACACTGTCCCATACGAATCAACTCGGACATATTAGTCTCGTAAATCCGGTTTATCCGTTCATTGTCAAAGACGCTGATAATTTCCAGATGCATTTTAGCATCTGCAAGTTCCCATTGATAAATGTCACCGGAAGCGGCTCTCATCCTTACTGCTTTTTCCTCAATTCTGTAGGAATACTCTTCGTAACGGCCGGAAGTAAAAATAAATTGAAAGGCACTGCCTTCCAGAAGCTCTCGGAGTTGATAGATTTCACGAATATCTTTGGCGGTAATTTCTTTTACTGTCATTGACTTATAATAATTGGAAAGAATGAGACCTTCTGCTTCCAGCATTTTTATTGCGGCACGTACAGGACTGCGGCTCATATTCAGATCGGCTGTTAATTTTGCCTCTGTTAACTGGGTTCCCGGCGGGTAAGTAAGGTTCAAGATATTTGTACGAATGGTCTCATAGGCTTGATCAGCCAGAGAAACATGTTTTTCTGTCATAGTGTCACCTCGATTGTATACAAAATAAATTGCTGTATACAAATTATATAGGAAAAAAGAATGGATTGCAACTAGCTGGAATGATTAAAAATTGGTTGACATTACATTCACAAAATGATATATTGTATTCAAAGAAATGAATTGTATACAAATAATGAAAACGTATACAAAGACCAGAGACTCACTAATCAGAAGAAGGAGACTGAAAATGGAATTTGATAATGTGAAATTAGTTAAAGCAGCCAACGTGTATTTTGATGGAAAAGTAACAAGCAGAACCTTTTATATGCCTGATGGAGAACGGAAAACATTAGGTTTTATGCTTGCGGGTGACTACACTTTCAGTACTGCCGCAGAAGAACTTATGGAAGTTCTTGGAGGATCCATGGAAGTGAAATTGCCGGGTAGCGATGACTTCGTTAACTATGAGGCTGGAAGTGCATTTTCAGTCCCGGGAGAGTCAAGTTTTGTGGTAAAAGTAACGGGATATGCAGACTATTGCTGTTCTTACAAAGCATAGTTAACAATGTCGGATATAGCTATTATTGAAAACAGGAGGGACAATATGAAATTAGGATTTATTGGTACAGGTAACATGGCAGGCGCAATTATGGGCGGTATCATTAATAAAGGTGTTTTTAAAGCTGAGGAAATTATTGGTTCTGATATCTTTGCACCAGGTAGAGAAAGAGCAAAAGAGACTTATGGAATAAATGTTACAGCAGATAACCGGGAAGTGGTAGAAAAAGCAGAAGTAGTAATATTATCTGTTAAACCTCAGTTTTATGCTTCTACTATTGAAGGAATCAAGGATGCTGTAAAAGAAAATCAACTTATTATTACAATTGCACCTGGAAAGACACTGAAATGGCTGGAGGAGCAGTTTGGTAAGAAAGTTAAAATAATTCGTACAATGCCTAATACTCCGGCTATGGTAAGTGAAGGAATGACTGCTGCGTGTCCTAACGAATACGTAACAGAGGAAGAAGTAAAGTATGCAGTAAGTATATTAAGTTCTTTCAGCAAGGTAGAAGTTGTAAGTGAAAATCTGATGGATGTTGTAGTTGCAGTAAGCGGGAGTTCACCGGCATATGTATTTATGTTCATTGAAGCTATGGCTGACGCAGCAGTTGCAGATGGTATGCCAAGAGCACAGGCGTACAAATTTGCTGCACAGACAGTGCTTGGAAGTGCGAAAATGGTACTTGAGACAGGTAAACATCCAGGAGAGCTAAAAGATATGGTCTGCTCACCGGCAGGTACCACAATTGAGGCTGTACGTGTACTGGAAAGAAACGGTTTCAGAAGTGCTGTTATTGAAGCAATGAAGGCATGTACAGAAATATCTAAGAAGATGTAAATTAAAATATGCATATTGTTTTAAGGACCGGGACTATTTATAGTTTCCGGTCTTTTATTAAAATAAAATCGATGAGAATAAAATAAGAAGTCTATGCACATTTCTGATTTTGTGATAAAATGAACAGTAGTAAATTGGACTAGATAAGGAAAAGCATAGGTGAATTAATGGAAGAAAAAAGTGTAAGGGCCAGAATAGTTTCGTCAGCATGGCAGTTGTTTCACGAAAAAGGGTATGACCATACAACGGTGGATGATATCATTGAGCGATCAGGTACATCAAAAGGATCGTTTTATTATTACTTTAATACAAAAGATGAATTATTGAGCACTTTATCCAGTGTGTTTGACGATTATTATGAAGAGGTATACACAAAAATGGATCAGGAGATGAATAATTACGATAAGCTTCTTTATCTGAATTATGAGCTTCACTCTATGATAGAAGAAAGAATTAGCATTGAACTGCTTTCATCGCTTTACTCTACTCAGCTGACCGCAAAAGGACAGAGACATCTTCTTGATCAGAATAGAGTGTATTACAGACTGATATCTGGTATTGTTGAAGCCGGGCAAAAAAAAGGCGAGATACGAGGGGATAAGTCTATCGGAGAAATTACGAAATATTATTCTCTTTGCGAAAGGGCTTTGGTTTCGGATTGGTGCCTTAGTAAGGGGGACTATTCACTGGGTGAATACAGCAAAGAATATATGCCGGTTATGATGGGATATTTTAAGATTTAAATCTTTAGCTGTTGTCTTTTTGTATAACCGGCAGTTTTATTGCAAAATAATATTGAAGTAATTTAAATTTTATAGTATTATAGGTGAGTAATTACTAAATCGTTTGCTTAAACTATAACAAAGCTGGCTGGGAGGTAGAAGTGAATATTCAGGGCTTACAGAAACTTACGCTTCTGGATTATCCGGACAAGGTGGCATGTACTGTATTTACGCCAGGCTGCAATTTAAGATGTCCATTCTGCCATAACTCATCTCTGGTAACTCATGTAGATGCTGAAAATAGATTATCAAACGAAGATGTGTTTGATTTTTTAAACAGACGCAGGGGAATTTTAGATGGAGTATGTATAACCGGCGGAGAACCGCTGCTTCAGCCTGACATCAGGGATTTTATAACAGAAGTAAAAAAACTAGGCTATAAGGTGAAGCTGGATACCAACGGCAGCAAGTTTAAATGTCTGCAGAGTTTTGTAGAAAAGAAACTTGTTGACTATGTGGCTATGGATATAAAAAATACACCGGGGAAGTACAAAAAGACTTCAGGAGCAGAGGACTGTTTTCTTGATGATATTCTGCAAAGTGCAGAATTTTTGCTTTCTGGAGTTGTTGAGTATGAGTTTAGGACAACTGTGGTAAAGGAACTGCATGAAATAGAAGACTTTACTGCAATCGGAAGCTGGATAAAAGGTGCAAAGCGGTATTATCTTCAGGCGTTTGTGGACTCTGGGGATTTGATTCAACCTGGACTGCATGGATATGAAACGGTTAAAATGGAAAAAGCACTGGAAGTCGTAAGGCAATTTATTCCGAATGCAGAGTTAAGAGGAATAAGATGAATCAATGTCGAAAAATAATTAACAAAAAATATATGCCGATTAAGAATCGGTCAATCTGAAAGGGCAGATAAACATTATATGTTTACTGCCTTTTTGTGTATATTTATATTTATTGGTAAATTTTGAGGATAAGATAGTGCAAATATTTCAATTATGAAAAAAATAGGATTGATAAATATTAGACAAGATGATATTATAAAACATAATATTGTTATAAATAAAAGCAATATTATGAAAGCATAAAACGAAAGTAATTATTTAATTGGCACAATGTTATTGTAAATTTAGAAATTAGATTAAAGACAAGAAAAAATAGCAAACAAAATATTAGGATAAACAGTTTGATCAATGATGGTTATTGTTAAAAGTTTGATAATTTATAAGTGCTGAAACAGTGCTTGTTAAATTATAAAGGGATATTCCCAAAAAAGAAAAAGGAGAGATATTATGAAAAAGAAGATTCTTGCAATGCTATTGGCCGCAACTTTTGTTGTTGGTACTCTGGCAGGCTGCTCAACACCGAAAGCTTCTGTAGATGATACTGCTAAAGAGTCGGACAGTACCAGCGACAGCAGTAATATTATTCGGTACTCACTGACAGCTGAGCCTCCCACACTGGACCCACAGCTGGCAAACTCCATACCAAGTGGTACTGTATGTTATCACATTTTTGACGGTTTGATGAGAAATGAAGAGGGTGAAGTAAAACCGGCAGCAGCTGAGTCCTACGAAATATCAGATGACGGACTTACATACACGTTCAAATTGAGAGAAAGTTACTGGAGTGATGGCGAGAAGGTTACCGCGCAGGATTTTGTTTATGGTTTCCAGCGTCTTGAAGATCCAGCCACTGCAAGTGAATATGCTTTTATCGGAATGATTATAAAAAATGCGGCAGCCGTAAATGCGGGTGAGATGGCAGTAGAAGAATTAGGTGTTAGTGCACCAGATGAATCTACAGTTGAAATCACTTTAGAGCATCCGGCATCTTATTTCCTTTCTATGCTTTCTAACGCATCGTTTATGCCATGCCGCCAGGATCTTGTTGAAAAATACGGGAAAGATTTTGCGGCTGAACCAGAAAACAATGTATATAATGGGCCGTTTAAAGTAACAAAATGGGCACATGGAGACAGAATCACATTAGAGAAAAATGATAAATACTGGGATGCTGACAGTGTTAAACTGGCTGGAGCGGAGATTCTTACAGTTCAAGAGCAGGCTACCGCAGTTGCTATGTTTGATGAAGGCCAGCTTGATTTTGCAGATGTACCTACATCACTCAGTGCTAACTATGAAGGAAAAACAACTTCATACTATGACGGAGCTAATGATTATATTATGATGAACCAGTCTGAGGGAAGTCCTTTGGCAAGCAAGAATTTAAGACTGGCAATTAACTATGCACTTGATCGTGAAAACTACGTTAAACTTTCTCATGACGGTATATATGCACCAAATACACGTTACGTACTGCCTCAGGTAAATGGCGTTGATGGTGAGTATGGTGATGAGTACCCATATGAGGCATTTCCTTTGAAAGGTGACAAAGACAAAGCAAGTGAGTATTTAAAGGCTGCACTTACAGATCTTGGCCTTTCTGCTGCATCTGATGTTGAACTGGAATTACTTACTGGTGATACAGAGGATAACAAAAAAGAAGTTGAAGTTATACAGTCACAGCTTCAGGATGCTCTTGGTATTACGATCAACATTAAGCAGGTGCCGTACAAACAAAGACTGCAGATGGAAGCTGACCTGGATTACCAGATGGTAATAACAGGCTGGGTTCCTGATTATCCAGACCCGATCTCTTATCTGGAACTGTGGACTACGGATTCGTCATATAACCACGCTGCATACTCAAGCGAGACCTATGATAAATATATTGAGCTGGCTAACACCACAACAGATACCCAGGAAAGAATGGATGCTCTTTTTGCAGCTGAAAAAACATTCTGTGAAGATGGTGTTGTAGCACCCCTTCAGTTACGCCAGAAAGAAATGCTGAAAAGTGATAAACTGAAGGGTCTTGAGACCTATTTCGTAGCAATTAACTATGATTTCGTACATGCATATTTTGAGTAATATAGCATAAGAAACCATATAATTTTAATTCAAGACGACAGTGGAGACTGCCGTCTTGATGCGATTGAGGGGAAATATACTACTTTGGGGTTCACCGAATATAATTATATTCATTTTGGAAGAAGTGAACCTACTTATATTCAGTGGAAGAAAAGAGAAAGAAAGGAAATACGGCTATGACAAAATATATTTTAAAAAGGATTGGAATGTCTATAATCACCATTTTCTTGTTGATTACAGTTGTTTTTTTTCTGGTCAGATTAATGCCCGGTGATCCGTTTAACAACGGTAAAATGACTCCGGAGATACAGGCCAATCTGGAAGCTTATTACGGGTTTGACAAACCGCTTCCTGTACAGTATTTGAAGTATTTAAACAATCTGGTTCATGGAGATTTAGGATACTCCATGAAATATACTAATCGTACGGTTGTTGATACAATCAAGGGTTCTTTCCCATATTCATTTGATTTGGGGATAAGGGCACTGGTGTTTGCAATTTCCTTTGGACTGGTTCTGGGAATTATTGCGGCACTGAACAGAGGAAAGAAATTAGATTTTATCTGTATCCTTATTGCAATTATAGGAACCTCGGTTCCTGACTTTATTATGGGTTCAATATTACAATACTTCTTTGGAATTAAGTGGGGATTGTTTCCGGTTGCTCAATATCTGGGATTCCGTTATACTATTTTGCCATCGGTTGCCATTGGATTCTATACGCTGGCCAGTGTATCAAGGCTGATGAGAGCAGGCATGTTGGAGGTTGTAGAACAGGATTATATAAAAACAGCCAAAGCAAAAGGTCTGTCTAAAGTCAGAATAACACTGAAGCATCAGATCAGGAATGCAATTATGCCCGTTATTACTATACTGGGACCAGTTGTTGCGGCAGTGCTTACAGGAACATTTGTAATTGAATCCCTGTTTGCTATTCCCGGTATGGGTAAATATTATGTAGAAAGCGTACAGATGCAGGATTACACCATGATACTCGGTATGACCATTTTTTACGGAACATTTCTTGTAGTTGCAAATATGGTCGTGGATATTGTGTATGGTTTTGTTGATCCGAGAGTACGGCTGTCAGGAAAGTAGGTGGAGATAAAATGAAAACTATATCAAAAGAAAAATTTAAAATTGTAGGTAAAAATAGTGAACGCATGGAATCCATATCCAGACCTAACTTGTCATACTGGCAGGATGCGTGGAGACGAATCAGACAGAACAAGGTCGCATTTTTCTCACTGTCACTGATTGTGTTATATATAGTTCTGGCAATTTTTGCTCCAATATTAAGCAGCCATAACATGGCTACTCAAAATGCAGATGCCATGAATCAGTTTATATCTAAACAAAACTGGTTCGGAACCGATGCACTTGGCAGGGATTTGTGGGTACGTGTCTGGATGGGAGCTCGGGTTTCGTTGTCTATAGGGTTTATTGCTACTCTGATTAATACGGTAATTGGCGCTCTTATTGGCGGGATAGCCGGTTATTACGGCGGAAAAGTCGACATGATCATCATGAGGGTAGTAGATATTATTTATGGTATTCCAAGTTTGATTGTAACTATTCTTGTAATGGTCGTATTAGGCGCAGGTATTGAATGTCTTATTATTGCGATGATTATAGTAGGATGGATTGGAACATGCCGTATTGTCCGGGGAGAAGTCCTAAAGCAGAAAGAACAGGATTTTGTTGCCGCTGCAAAGGTTCTTGGCGTATCTAATTTTACCATTATTATTAAGCATATTCTTCCGAATATCATGGGTATTTTGATTACTAACCTGACTCTTGCAATTCCAAATGCAATATTCCAGGAAGCATTTTTAAGTTATATAGGACTTGGTATTGTTCCACCTGACAGCAGCTGGGGAATTCTGGCAAAGGAAGGGACCAAAATGCTTAGAGTTGCACCTCATGAACTGTTTATCCCGGCATTCTTTATCTGTACAACAATGCTGGCATTAAACCTTTTGGGTGATGGACTCAGGGATGCTTTTGATCCAAAACTTAGAGGAACTGAATAGGAGGAGCAGATAAGATGAGTAAATTATTAGAGTTGAACCATGTAACGTTCTCCTTTAAAACATATGGCGGCGTTGTGCAATCGGTAAGAGATGTAAGTTTTGATATAGAACAGGGTGAAATCGTTGGAGTAGTAGGAGAATCAGGCTGTGGTAAAAGTGTTACCTGTCAATGTATTATGCGCCTTAATCCTGAACCGCCCGGATTTTTTAGTGAGGGATCGTCCATCAGATATAGAGGTGACGAACTGCTGGAGAAAAGTGAAAAGCAAATGAGGGAAATCAGGGGTAAGGAAATTGGTTTTATTTTTCAAGATCCCATGACTTCTTTAAATCCAACAATGAAAATCGGAAAACAAATAGAAGAAATATTTGTTTACGACAAGGCAATGAGCAAACAGGAAAAGAAACAAAAGGCTTTGGACATTCTGTCTACTGTTGGTATCTCAGATGCTGGCCGGAGATATGATCAGTATCCTCATGAACTCAGCGGCGGGATGAAGCAGCGCGTTATGATTGCGATGGCGTTAGTGGGCAGTCCAAGTGTCATTATAGCGGATGAGCCGACCACCTCTTTGGATGTTACCATTGAAGCTCAGATTTTAGATCTGTTAAAAGAGATGAAAGAAAAGTTTAATGTATCCATCATATTGGTTACTCATGACCTTGGGGTTATTGCTAAGCTATGTGACCGGGTTATGGTAATGTATGGTGGAAAAGTTGTGGAAAGAGGGAGTGTGGAAGATATTTTCTATCGCACTAAACATCCTTACACAGCAGGTTTATTGAAATCTGTAGCGAGAATGGACATGGAAAGCGGGGAAAAACTGACACCTATAGAAGGGACTCCTCCTGATTTGTTCAATCCTCCTGTTGGATGTCCATTTGCTGCAAGATGTGAGTATTGTATGGAAATCTGCAATGAAGAATTTCCGAATGAATATCATATTGCAGAAGGTCACGATTCCTGTTGCTGGCTTCAGCATGAAAATGCACCGGAAGTAGATCTTGGGAACGGTGAGACAGAGGAGGAAGGACATGGAAACTAATAGAGAACCGCTGGTTCGTGTTGACCAGTTAAGCAAATATTTTAAAATATCAAATAAAGAAACATTAAAAGCTGTTGACAGCGTTTCCTTTGATATCTATAAAGGACAGACTGTTGGACTTGTTGGGGAATCGGGCTGTGGCAAGTCAACAACCGGAAGATGTCTGGTTAAATTATATGATCCTACTGAGGGACATATTTATTATGATGGAAAAGATATTTCTAAATACACAAAAACTGAGCAGAAGCAATTCTGCAAAAATGTTCAGATGATATTTCAAAATCCATATTCTTCTTTGAATCCAAGAATGACGGTCAAGGATATTGTCGGAGAGGGAATTCATCTGCACACTAATCTTGGCAGAGCAGAGGTGGATGAAAAGGTACGTGTACTTTTGGAAAAAGTGGGATTGGGGAGAGATCATATGTCAAGATTCTCTCACGAGTTCAGCGGAGGCCAGAGGCAACGTATTGGAATAGCCCGTGCGTTAGCAGTAGATCCTCAGTTTATTGTTTGCGATGAGCCGATCTCTGCTCTGGATGTTTCTATTCAGGCGCAAGTGATTAATATGCTGAAAAATCTTCAGGAAGAGATGGGACTGACTTATTTGTTTATCGCGCATGATCTGAGTGTGGTAAAATATATTTCAGACAGGGTAGTCGTAATGTATCTTGGGACAATTGTGGAGTCAGCTGATGCTGATTCTTTATATAAAAATCCAATTCATCCGTATACAAAAGCGCTGCTCTCTTCTATACCGGTTGCAGATCCGGTAAAAGCAAAGTCAAGTCAGCGGATAGCAATATCAGGAGAAATACCAAGTCCGATCAATCCAAAGGACTGCTGTAGATTTGTGGAACGCTGTCCGTATGCGATGACAGAATGCAGAGAACATATGCCAGTATTGACAGAGGTTGAAAGTGGGCATCAAGTGGCTTGTCATTTATGTAAAAAATGATGAATACGGAAATGTAAAATCATTTGATTGTATGACAAAATAGCTTGTAGAAAATTGAATAATGGCCAGAAAAATGGCGTTTAAGAACAACAATATGTAGATTCGAGCTGAAAAGTTGAATACTATATATTGTTGTTCTTTGTTGACAATGAGAAATCATAATGATAAAATAAATACAGATGCCCAACTGCCTAAGGTTGGGCAAAAACTATCTGATGTTAATTATAGAAAGGGGCGGTCGCATACAATGTATCAAGTGATGAAGAGGGATGGGAAAATAGCTGACTTCAATCTGTCTAAGATAAGTGAAGCAATTAGAAAGGCGTTTGAAGCGCAGGAAAAACAATATAATCAGGATATCATTGATTTACTGGCACTAAAGGTAACAGCAGATTTTGAACCTAAGATTAATAAAGGCCTGGTATCGGTTGAGGATGTACAAGATAGTGTGGAATCTGTTCTGATTAAGGGCGGATATGCAGATATTGCAAAAGCTTATATTTTATATAGGAAACAAAGAGAAAAAATCCGTAATTTAAATTCTACACTGCTTGACTACAAAGAGATTGTAGATAGTTATGTGAAAATTACTGACTGGAGAGTAAAGGAAAATTCAACGGTCACCTATTCTGTGGGAGGACTGATTTTAAGTAATTCCGGAGCAATTACCGCAAATTACTGGCTGTCTGAAATTTATGATGAAGAAGTGGGAAAAGCTCATAAAAATGCAGATATACATATACACGATTTGTCCATGCTTACAGGATACTGTGCAGGTTGGTCTTTAAAACAACTTATTCAGGAAGGTCTTGGCGGTATTACAGGAAGAATCACGTCTGCTCCGGCAAAACATTTAAGTGTTCTCTGCAACCAAATGGTGAATTTCCTGGGAATTATGCAGAATGAATGGGCAGGAGCACAGGCTTTTTCTTCATTTGATACATATCTGGCGCCTTTCGTTAAAGCTGATGACTTGACTTATCCTGAGGTGAAAAAGTGTATTGAATCTTTTATTTACGGGGTAAATATTCCCTCACGTTGGGGGACACAGGCACCTTTTTCTAATATAACACTGGATTGGACAGTACCAAACGATCTTGCCAATCTTCCGGCTATTGTAGGCGGAACAGAACAAAAATTTACCTATGGGCAGTGCCGAAAAGAAATGGATATGATCAACAAGGCGTTTATTGAAACAATGATTGAAGGGGATTCAGAAGGAAGAGGATTTCAGTATCCTATACCAACATATTCAATAACGCGTGATTTCGACTGGAGTGATACAGAAAATAACCGTATGTTATTTGAGATGACTGCCAAATATGGAACCCCTTATTTCTCTAATTACATTAATAGTGATATGGAACCTAGTGATGTCAGAAGTATGTGCTGTCGGCTGAGGCTGGATCTAAGAGAGCTTCGTAAAAAATCAGGCGGGTTTTTCGGGAGTGGAGAAAGCACTGGATCCATTGGCGTTGTAACCATCAATATGCCCAGAATTGCTTTTCTTGCAACAGATGAAACAAATTTTTACAAACGTCTTGATAAAATGATGGATATTGCAGCCAGCTCTCTTCATACAAAAAGAGTGGTCATATCTAAATTACTGGAAGAAGGACTTTACCCATATACTAAGCGCTACCTCGGATCATTTGAAAATCATTTTTCAACAATTGGTTTGATTGGTATGAATGAGGCTGGTCTTAATGCTAAATGGCTTGGAAAAGATATGACTGATAAGCACACACAGCAATTTACGAAAGATGTGCTGAATCATATGAGAGAACGACTGTCTGATTATCAGGAGCGGTACGGAGAATTATATAATCTGGAGGCAACACCGGCGGAATCAACGACTTACCGTCTGGCCAAACACGATGTAGCGCAGTTCCCGGATATAATTACTGCAGCAGAGGGAGATGGCACACCTTATTACACAAACAGTTCTCATCTGCCTGTTGGGTATACTGAGGATGTATTCGAAGCACTGGATATACAGGACGAGCTTCAGACACTGTATACATCAGGAACTGTTTTTCATACATTTCTGGGTGAAAAGCTTCCAAACTGGCAAGCGGCAGCGGCATTGGTCAAAAAGATTGCAGAAAATTACAAACTGCCTTATTATACAATGTCACCGACGTATTCCATATGTAAAAATCATGGGTATATTTCAGGTGAACATTACAAATGTCCCCATTGCAATGCTGAGACTGAAGTTTACAGCCGTATAACCGGCTATTACCGACCGGTGAAAAACTGGAATGACGGAAAGTCACAAGAGTTTAAGGACAGAAAGGTTTATGAAGTATCAAAATCTTATTTAACTGACAGAGGGCCGCAATGGTCAAAAGAAGAAAAGAAAAGCAATACACAGAATGGTGAATGGAAAGCACTTCTTTTTACCACAAAGACCTGCCCTAATTGCAGTATAGCAACAAAATCATTGGAGCAGGCCAAAATAGATTATAAATTAATAGATGCAGAAGAGAATGAAGAACTAGTAAAACAATATGGCATAATGCAGGCACCGACGCTTATTGTAATGGATAAAGATGGTGTGCAAAAATTAACAAATGCATCGAATATTAGAGCATATGCAGAGAAACAATAGAATAGGAATAGCACATGGTGGTTTTCTAGAAACCATCGTTGAAAAGGAGGAATGAATATGTATGATATTGGTATTATCGGAGGCGGAACGGCTGGTATGACAGCTGCTATTTATGGACAGAGAGCGGGAAAACGTACGATAATCTTTGAAAATATGAGTTTTGGAGGGCAGATAGTTTCCTCACATAATGTGGAAAATTACCCGGGGATCGCCAGTGTAAGCGGCAGTGAATTTTCCATGAATCTTTTGGATCAGGCTACGAAGCTGGGGGCTGAGACTGCTCTGGAACAGGTTACGGGCATTCGTGAAGAGAATGGTGTGAAAATAATTGAGACGACGGGAAAAGAGTTTTCCTGTAAAACAGTAATCATCGCCTCAGGAGTTACTCATAGGCATCTTGGTCTTGAAAAGGAGATTGGGCTTACCGGAGCAGGGGTATCTTATTGTGCTACCTGTGACGGAGCGTTTTTTAGGGGAAGAGATGTTGCAGTAATCGGCGGAGGTAATACTGCGCTGCAGGATGCTGAATTTTTGTCGAACTTCTGTAATAAGGTATATTTGGTACACAGGCGTGATGAATTCAGAGGAGATAACAGTCTTGTTGAACTGTTGAAGAAGAAAGATAATGTCGAATTCGTGCTTAGCTGCACTCCGAAAGATATTGTGGGAGAGACCATGGTTGAAGGCATAATCGTTAATGATATAAATGCCGGAAAGGATGTGCAGATAGATGTTGCGGGAATATTTGTTGCTATCGGGCAGATACCCCAAAATCAGATATTTGCAGATTATGTTAAACTTGACGGAGCGGGATTTATTCTGGCAGCGGAAGACTGTATGACATCTCGTCCTGGAGTCTTTGCGGCCGGAGACTGTCGTACTAAAGAGGTGCGCCAGCTTACTACTGCAGCAGCCGACGGCGCTGTGGCTGCATTGGCTGCATGCAAGTATTTGACTGGTGTGTAGGGATTAGTCCATCCATATTTTCATACCCATCCAGGATTTGATTTGACCAAGCATCTTATCATCAGGTTCAATGATAATGCAGGTATTCTTTTTGTCAATAAAGGTGATTATTGCAAATGCTTTAGCAAGGTGGTCACCAGATGAATAATCAAGGGTTTTCTCCGGGTGATACGAGTTCAGCCGGGGGGAGCCCTTTGGTGCTATTATTTCTGCTTGCTGGATATCGAAGGTGGCAAGTTTTTTTCTCTTGGATTTATTATAGATCGCATCTATTTCCATTTCATGGTTCAATAAGGTATATTCATACTCCACATTTAATTTTGGAAAGAGAAAATAATAAGCTCCAAAAGCTAGTAATATAGTTATTAGTATGCTGAACGTTCCTAGAAGAGGCATGGTGAAAATCAAGAATAGCGCAATCAGAACAATGGAAGCAATTCTTATTACAATGTCCTTTGAACCTGATTTGCGGGCTACAAGTTGTTCGTAAAAAGCATCATTCATATCAGGAATTCCTTTCTGTCTGTAAATAATTTATGACCATAGTGGCAATTTTGAAGGTCATAGCATCTTCAAAAGTACGAATATCCAGTCCCGTCCTTTTTTCTATCTGTTCCAGCCTGTAGATCAGTGTATTTCTGTGCATGTGAAGCTGACGGGAAGTTTCTGCAATATTCAAATTATTCTGGAAGAATTTGTTGATGGTAGCAGTGGTTTCTTCATCAAAATTCTGCGGTATTTCTTCACCGTATATTTCTTTTAAAAAGTTTTCGCAGATATCAGAGGGAAGCTGGTAAATCAATCTTCCTATACCAAGTTCATTGTAGGGGAACACGGTCTGTTCCGAATAGAATAATTTGCCGACCTTTAGAGCAAGGCTTGTTTCCTTAAACGAGGCAGGTAAATCAAGTAGCGTAGCAGCAGTCCGGCTGTAGGCGATCTGAACATGAGTCAATGCTTCCGTATTCAGTGTATCCACAATCATATGGGAAAGTTGATTAATCTCGGTATCTGTTTCGGTAGATTTTACTGGTCTGAGTATAATAATATTTTTGTCATTTGCCGGAAGAATATAGGTCTTTGACTGGGAGGGGAAAATATTTTTTAAAATTTCCAGTACTGTTTCATCGAGAGTATTTTTTGTCTCTACAAGAAATAAAGTTCTGGGAACTTCCGGTTCAATATGGAGACGTGCTGCCTGTTCAAAAACATCAAAAGCAGGTATATTTTCCATGATCAGGCTCTGCAAGAACTGGTTCTTGTTATATTTTTCTTTATAGGCTAGTGTTAGACGGCGAATTTGTGAAAGCGCAGAACCTTGTTCATCTGTAGTGAGAGCCTGAACCTGGAGAGTAATTCCTGTCATTTTTTTTAGTTCGGACAAAGCTTTGTCCAGTTCAGGTGTGTTTTTCATAACAATCCCCCGTGCAGATAGAATGGAAGAGGCTGCACATTTAATCGTACAGCCCCTCTTCGTTATTATATGGTTATTCTAAATCATTAATTTGTAATCGTCAACTCTGATTCCTTGTCAAAGATATGAATTTTTTCCATATCCAGTGCAAATGTGGCATTATCACCTGTTCTTAGTGTTGTACGTGGATTCACACGTGCTGTCATCTGAGTTCCCTCTACATCAAAGTACAAGAATACTTCTGCACCCAATAATTCATACACTTTGATTTGAGACTTGATTACACTATCAGGAGAATTGGTGATAAAAGCTTCTGAATCATGTACATCTTCAGGGCGAATACCGAGTACTACGGTTTTTCCGTTATAATTTCCGTCAATCAAGGCTTTTTTCTTTGAAGCAGGCACTTTCAATACATGCTCACCTACAGTGAGGGAAACATCTTCTCCGGTCACAGCGACAACCGCATCCATAAAGTTCATCTGAGGAGAACCGATAAAGCCTGCAACAAACAGATTACAAGGCGTGTTGTAAAGACGCTGAGGAGTATCTACCTGCTGAACAATACCATCTTTCATTACAACGATTCGGGTTCCCAGTGTCATGGCTTCTGTCTGATCGTGAGTTACATATATAATTGTTGCTTCCAGATTTTCGTGAAGTCTGGAAATCTCAATACGCATCTGAACTCTAAGTTTAGCATCCAGATTTGAAAGTGGCTCATCCATAAGGAATACCTTTGGATGACGAACGATTGCACGACCCATGGCAACACGCTGTCTCTGACCTCCCGATAATGCTTTAGGTTTACGATCCAGCAGTTTATCTAAATCAAGGATTCTTGCTGCTTCACGAACCTTTTTATCAATTTCATCTTTAGGCACCTTGCGTAACTTTAAGCCAAAAGCCATGTTATCATATACTGTCATATGAGGGTAGAGTGCATAGTTCTGGAATACCATTGCAATATCACGGTCTTTTGGTTCTACGTCATTCATTACTTTTCCGTCGATTTCCAGAGTACCGCCGGATATATCCTCCAGACCGGCGATCATACGAAGTGTAGTAGATTTACCACATCCGGAAGGTCCAACGAAGATAATAAATTCTTTATTGTCAATATCGAGATTAAAATCCTTTACTGCCTGAAATCCGTTAGGATAAACTTTCTGTATGCCTTTTAATGATAAACTTGCCATTTGAGCAACCTCCTTAAAGTGATGTTTCTTTGTTTTCTGATATTAAGTATAGTAAATAATTTAAAAAGGGACAATATCATGAGTAACTAAAAAAACAGAGTAATTATGTACATTTCAACCATAGTAGAAGAGATAATGTACTAAATTTGTATATTACAAAAATAAAATGTTAATTGGAAGTTCAAAAAGAGTGTGTTATACTTAAGCAGATTTCTTCAGGTAAAATGAGGGAGGCTGATGCATATACACAGAGGAGGCTAAAGATGGAGAAAACATTAAAGTATTTTATGATAGATGGAGCGGTAGGCGGAAATCAAGACTGGTTCAGAAATGTAGTGATGAAGATGGGGGGCTGTGCAGCTGCAACAGCTTGTGACAGTTGTATCTACTTTTCCCTGCATCAGGATCAGAAGCATTTGTATCCTTATAATATAAATAAACTGAGCAGGGAAGATTATATAAAGTTTGCAATGAGGATGAAACCTTATATAAAACCAAGGGTAGGTGGTGTAAAGAAACTTTCAATGTTTGTTGAAGGATTTTCTGACTACCTGCAGGATACAAAAGATAGAAAGCTGAAAGTATCGGGGTTTGAAGGCAGACATACGCCCGAGGAGGCAGAGGCTTTCATAAAAAAACAGATAGACAGCGGATACCCTGTCCCATATCTGATGTTGAAGCACAGTAAAGCTAAGTATAAAGATTTTGTATGGCACTGGTTTTTGTGTTTTGGCTATGAAGAAAAAGAAGAGGGACTATTTATAAAGGTTGCGACATACGGGGCAGAAACCAAGTTTTTGTTAAAAGATTTATGGGACACCGGGTATGAGGAGAAGGGTGGATTAATACAGTTTTTCACATAGTCTGATTGACTAGTAGTTGATTTTCAGCTACAATAAATACAATTGAAATTTATAGAGAAAAGAGGTATTATCATTATGGCTAATCCAATTGTTACATTTGAAATGGAAAATGGAGATTTAATGAAGGCGGAACTATATCCTGAGATTGCGCCCACAAGTGTAAAAAATTTTATTTCACTTATTAATAAAGGGTTTTATGACGGATTGATTTTCCACCGCGTGATTAATGGATTTATGATTCAGGGAGGTTGTCCGGATGGGACAGGAACAGGCGGACCGGGATATACAATTAAAGGAGAGTTTTCACAGAATGGAGTGACAAATGACCTGATTCATGATGCCGGAGTGCTTTCTATGGCACGTGCTATGCATCCTGACTCAGCTGGATCTCAGTTTTTTATTATGCACAAAAAATCTCCTCATCTGGATGGTGCATACGCTGCATTTGGGAAAATTACTGAAGGTATGGATATTGTGAATAAAATTGCTGAAACAGCAACGGATTATAGTGATAAACCATTAGAGGCTCAGGTAATGAAAAAAGTTACAGTAGATACTTTGGGAGAAAGCTACGAGGAGCCGGAAAGAGCGTAAATAGATATGAAAACACAGATGGAGAATAAACTACAGACACCAGCGGCTGTCTGTATCTTATCGCTTATCTGCTGTGGATTATGGGGAAGTGCATTTCCGTGCGTTAAAATTGGATACGAGTGGTTTGGTATAGAGGGAACCGGGAGCCAGATATTATTTGCTGGTTACCGGTTTTTCTTGTCTGGTATTATGACTTTTACTATTGGCTGTATTCTGGAACGTAGATTCCTTACCATGAAACGATCATCAATTCCCTATATTTTGCGGCAGGGGCTGATTCAGACAACCGCTCAATATGTTTTCTTCTATATTGGTCTTGGAAATACAACAGGTACTAAAGGGTCTATTATCAATGCGACAAATGCATTTGTATCAATTGTAGCAGCTCATTTTATGCTTAAATCAGAGAAAATGACCTGGCAAAAAGGGATAGGATGCATATTTGGCCTTGCCGGAATTGTGGTGATCAACCTTGTACCAGGTGCCTGGGGAAGTGGATTTTCCTTAATGGGAGAAGGAATGATTTTTATCTGCAGTGTTACTTATGGGGTGAGCACAGTTGTACTTAAAATGATTTCGGACAAGGAAAGCCCAATGACCATCACTTCCTATGAAATATTGTCCGGCAGCGTCGTACTGATCGTGCTGGGTGTTATTATGGGTGGGCATGTAGAGGGGGGGAGTTTGAAAGCCTTGCTATTGCTTTTTTACATGGCTTTTTTATCTACAGTTGCCTTTAGTCTGTGGACATTGCTGCTGAAATATAATCCAGTGGGTAAAGTTGCCATTTATGGATTTACCATACCCATTTTTGGGGCGGTTTTTTCAGCTATGTTTCTTGGAGAACAAATTTTCACCCTGAAGAATCTATCAGCGCTGCTTCTGGTCAGTACAGGAATTATTTTAGTTAATCGGGGCAAGCTGCAATTCAAAACTAAATCTTGTCAAAGTTATCTGGATAACGTAAAATAATGTCCAACAACAAAAAAGTGAGTTACAATATAAATGGAGGCATTACCAAAATGAAAATGGTTCAGTCCAAAAATCTGATTTATGAATATGAAAGTCGGGATGAAGAAGGAAATATCGTGGGGATGAATCGTGCCATTGATGGTGTGGATATTGATATTTCACAGGGGGATTTTGTAGCTGTGCTGGGGCATAATGGTTCCGGCAAGTCCACACTGGCTAAACACATGAATGCTATTTTAGTGCCTACAGGAGGAACCGTGTGGGTAGATGGCAGAGACACCAAAGATCCAGAAGAATTATGGAACATCCGTCAGTCAGCAGGTATGGTTTTTCAAAATCCAGATAATCAGATAATCGGAACTGTAGTTGAAGAAGATGTAGGTTTTGGTCCTGAAAATCTGGGAGTGCCTACAGATGAAATCTGGAGACGGGTGGAAAACAGCCTTAGAGCTGTAGGAATGCTGGAATATCGTTCTAATTCTCCGAACAAACTTTCCGGAGGGCAAAAACAAAGAGTTGCCATAGCAGGAGTAATTGCCATGGAACCCAAGTGTATTGTGTTGGACGAGCCCACAGCCATGCTGGATCCTAATGGCAGAAAAGAGGTTGTTCGTACTGTTCAAAAGCTTCGCAGGGAAAAAAAGGTTACGGTGATACTGATTACTCATTACATGGAAGAAGTTATTGATGCGGACCAAGTGTATGTGATGGATAAGGGGCATATTGTAATGCATGGAAGCCCCAGAGAAATATTTAGTCAGGTAGAAAAGTTAAAACATTACAGGCTTGATGTTCCTCAGGTTACAATGCTGGCAGAAGAACTGAGAAAAAAAGGGTTACAAATTCCGCCAGGTATATTAAGGACAGAAGAGCTAGTGGAGGCGTTATGTCAATTAAGCTGGAACACATAGATTATATATACAGTCAAGGAACAGTATATGAAAAGCAGGCATTGAAAGACATCAATATGGAAATAAGCCAAGGGGAATTTGTAGGTATTATCGGTCACACAGGTTCGGGAAAATCCACGTTGATTCAGCATTTTAATGGTTTGATCAAGGCAACCGGAGGCAGACTTTATTATAATGATACAAATATTTATGAAGATGGTTATGATATGAAGGCACTGCGTAACCAGGTGGGTCTGGTTTTCCAGTACCCGGAACATCAACTCTTTGAAGTGGATGTGTTAAGCGATGTTTGTTTTGGGCCGAAAAATCAGGGTCTGTCCCAGATTGAATGTGAAAAAAGAGCAAAAGAAGCATTGGAACTTGTTGGATTTCCTAAAGAACATTATAGTCAGTCTCCTTTTGAACTATCCGGAGGACAGAAGCGCAGAGCTGCTATCGCGGGAGTACTAGCAATGAGGCCAAGTGTTCTGGTGTTAGATGAACCCACTGCAGGGCTGGATCCTAAGGGCAGAGATGAAATACTGGATCAGATTGAGCATCTTCATAAAAATACAAATATGACAGTTATTCTTGTATCCCACAGCATGGAAGATATTGCAAGATATGTGGACCGGATCATTGTAATGAATAAGGCAAAAAAAATGTTCGATGGAAAACCTAAGGAAATTTTTGCGCATTATAGAGAATTGGAGGAGGTTGGCCTTGCAGCACCTCAGGTGACTTATATAATGCATGCACTAAAAGCAAGAGGTTTGGACGTACAAACAGATGCAACAACAGTTGAAGAGGCAGCAGAAGAGATTATAAGGAGTTTTCATGATTAGAGATATTACCATTGGTCAGTACTATCCGGCTAAAAGTGTGATTCATAGGCTGGATCCCAGAGTGAAGATTATTTGTACCCTTTTTTTTCTGATATCCCTTTTTATTCAAAGGAGTATTCTGGGATATATCGTAGCAACTGTTTTTTTGGGCGTTGTAGTTTATATGAGTAAAGTCCCTTTAAAATTTATTCTAAAGGGAATAAAACCTATGATCATGCTTCTTCTTATTACCGTGTTCTTTAATTTATTTCTGACCAGAGGCGGTGAGGAACTAATTCATTTCTGGATAATATTGATTACGGAAAAGGGCGTTGAGACTGCAGTATACACTGCTATACGCTTGATTTATCTGATTATGGGTTCTTCTATTATGACCTTTACCACTACTCCGAATTCCCTGACTGATGGTATAGAGAGTGTGCTGCATCCACTGAATAAAATCAGAGTACCGGTACATGAAGTTGCGATGATGATGTCTATTGCACTTCGTTTTATTCCAATTCTTTTGGAGGAAACAGACAAAATCATGAAAGCTCAGATAGCCCGTGGTGCAGATTTGGAAAGTGGGAATATGATAAACAGAGCAAAAGCGATGATTCCCATACTTGTACCGCTGTTTGTTTCTGCTTTTCGAAGAGCAAATGATTTGGCTATGGCTATGGAATCCCGCTGTTATCATGGGGGAGAGGGAAGAACAAAGATGAAACCGCTGGTGTACAAAAGCCACGACTATCTGTCGTATGGTGTCACCGTGGTCTATGTGATTGTTGTATTTTATGTGGGACGGTTTGTTCCGTTTCATATATGGGTGTTTTAAAGAGCAGCAAAGAAATGCAGAGGGATATGATGAAACGTTTTAAATTGACAGTGGCTTACGATGGTACAAATTACTGCGGATGGCAAATCCAGCCCAACGGAATTACAATAGAAGAAGTTTTAAATAAAAAACTAACTAAATTAACGGGGAGTGAGGTCCGGGTCATTGGGGCAAGCAGGACTGATTCAGGAGTACATGCTTTAGGAAATGTAGCTGTCTTTGATTCTGATACAACAATTCCGCCTAAGCGTCTGGCTTATGCGTTGAACAGCAGTCTGCCAAAGGATATTGTAATCACAAAATCAGAAGAAGTTCCTTTGAATTGGCATCCCAGATATTGTGACTCAGTGAAAACTTATGAATATCATATAGTAAATGCTGAAATTCCAGACCCGACCAGAAGACTGACTCGGTATAATGTTTCTTATAAACTGGATTTGGAGAAGATGAGAGAGGCGGCAGGGTATATTGTTGGAGAACATGACTTTGTAAGTTTCTGCAATGTCAGGACTAATGTTGAGGATACTATTCGTACAGTTTACCGGCTGGAGATAGAGAAAAAAGAAGATGAGATTACTTTTCGAATCAGCGGAAATGGGTTTTTGTATAATATGGTGCGTATTATTGCAGGAACACTTTTAAGAGTGGGGCGCGGATTTTATACCCCCGAGCAGGTCAAAGGAATCTTGGAAAAAAGAGACAGACAGGCTGCAGGAGTGACGGCTCCACCCCATGGTTTGATACTGATTGGGATTGAATATCCATAATATATGATGAAGCTGCCAGATTTTTATGGGGCAGGACTAAAATACAGCAAAGCAAGACTTATTTTTAATCGACTTGTATAAGTGCTGATGTCGGTATATAATGAAAGCCGGCAATAAAAACAAAACATGTAGTAGTGGAGGAAGTATGATGAGAATTATTGAAGCGAAAGATTATGTGGATATGAGCAGAAAGGCAGCGGATATCATTGCGGCACAGATTATATTAAAGCCCCAGTGTGTTCTTGGGCTGGCCACCGGTTCCACACCAATCGGAGCTTACGATCGTCTTGTTGAGAAATACAAGAATGGAGAACTGGACTTTTCAAAGGTTTCTACCGTAAACCTTGACGAATATAAGGGGTTGGACAGAAATAATGAGCAGAGCTATTATTATTTTATGCATAAGCATCTGTTTGACCGGGTCAACATAGATAAAACACGTACAAATGTACCTGATGGGATGGAACCGGAAGCAGAGAAAGAGTGCAGAAGGTATGAAGATTTAATCACCTCAATGGGAGGGATTGATCTTCAGCTGCTTGGTCTGGGGCATAATGGTCATATAGGTTTTAATGAACCTGCAGAAGCATTTGACAAAGAAACACACTGTGTTGATTTGTCTGAAAGTACTATTGAAGCAAATAAACGTTTTTTTGCAGCGGTTGAAGATGTACCAAAACAGGCATATACTATGGGAATAAAGACTATTACTGGAGCCAGAAGAATTTTGGTTGTGGTAAGTGGAGAGGATAAGGCGGAAATAGTGGCAAAAACCCTTACCGGCGATATTACGCCTAAAGTGCCTGCTTCTATTTTACAGATGCATTCAGAGGTAATTGTAGTGGCAGATACGGCGGCTTTATCGAAAATGCCAAGGTAAATAGGCAATCTGATTCCAAGCCTTGACAAAAGGTAGAGAATAAGTTAACATATGCAACATATAAAGCAAAAGCGATGAAGAGAACAAGTAATAAATGAGTTGAGAAAACAGAAAGCTGCCGGCTGATGAGAGGCGCATGACGAAATCAATTATGAATACATCTTGGAGCTTCATACCCAAAGCAGTTTTATCATCTTGATATATGAGGGGAAACTGCCAGTAGGCTGTGACGGATTGGTACACGTTATTGTACTGAGTTATTAGGCGGGGCAGGTTTTGGAGGTCTGACGGTCAGATATACTCATGAGGCAGCTAGTGTGAACTATCTGCAAATAAAGGTGGTACCACGAGTTTAATGAGCCCTCGTCCTTTTGGATGACGGGCTCTTTTGTTATTCTATAAAATAATCCTTTAGATAATCTTATAGAATAAAAAGGCATTCGTTTAGAATGCCTGCTTTGAGGCAAAGAATTAAGTACGGATAAAGAAAGGAAAAAAAGATGACATTATACGAAGAATTACAGGCAAGAGGACTTATTGCCCAGGTGACAGATGAGGAGCTGATTAAGGAGCAGATCAATAATGGGAAAGCTACGTTTTATATAGGATTTGATCCCACAGCGGACAGCCTTCATGTAGGACACTTTATGGCCCTCTGTCTGATGAAGCGTCTGCAGATGGCAGGGAACAAACCGATAGCATTGCTTGGCGGAGGTACAGGGATGATCGGTGATCCATCGGGAAGGTCCGATATGCGCCAGATGATGACGGTTGAGATGATTCAGCATAACTGTGATAGGTTTAAGGAACAGATGAGTAAATTCATCGATTTCTCCGAGGGGAAGGCACTTATGGTGAACAATGCTGACTGGTTAATGGATTTAAATTATATCGAAGTACTCAGAGAGGTAGGCCCCCATTTTAGTGTGAATCGTATGCTTTCGGCTGAGTGTTATAAGCAGCGGATGGAAAAAGGGTTAACATTTTTAGAGTTCAATTATATGATCATGCAGGCATATGATTTCTATGCTTTGTACCAGAGATATGGCTGCGGGCTGCAATTTGGCGGTGATGATCAATGGGGAAATATGCTGGCAGGAACAGAACTGATTCGCAGAAAACTTGGAAAAGATGCCAGTGCTATGACCATCACTCTGCTTTTAAATTCTGAAGGCAAAAAGATGGGGAAAACGCAGTCGGGTGCGGTTTGGCTTGACCCGAATAAAACATCCCCATTTGACTTCTACCAATATTGGAGAAACATAGCAGATGCAGACGTGCTGAAGTGTATTCGTATGCTTACCTTCCTTCCTTTAGAAGAAATTGATGCAATGGATGAATGGGAAGGCAGTGAATTAAATAAAGCAAAGGAAATTCTGGCATACGAGCTGACAAAAATGGTCCATAGCGAAGAAGAAGCCCAAAAGGCACAAGCAAGTGCAAAAGCCTTATTCAGCCGGGGAAATGCGGCTGAAATGCCTACAACTGAATTAAATGAAACAGATTTTGAGGAAGGCGCAGTTGACATTCTTACTCTTCTTTTGAAAACTGGATTGGTAACTTCAAAATCAGAGGCAAGGCGTGCGGTAGAACAAGGTGGTGTATCGGCAGATGGTGTAAAGACTGCGGATATCCATGTGACATTTGCTCATGATGCATTTGCCGGTGAAGGTTTGGTATTGAAAAAAGGGAAGAAAAGCTTTCGTAAAGTTGTACTAAAATAAGGTGATGTAGAGTAATCTTATCATAAGGGAACTTTTTCAGTGAACTTTAAAAACGATCATTTATTTTTTGGAAAGACGGGAGGAAATATCACATGGGATTCAGAGAAATAGCAGTAGAAGAATTGCAATTTAATCCATTTACAAAAATAGGGAAAGAATGGATGCTTGTTACCGCAGGTGATGAAAAAAAGCATAATACGATGACGGTCAGCTGGGGAGCCACAGGCGTTATGTGGGGAAAAAATGTAGTCAGCGTTTATCTCCGGCCTCAGAGGTATACTAAAGAATTTGTGGATGCCAATGAAATATTTTCACTGTCTTTTTTTAAGCAAGCAAATAAACCGGCGTTAAGTATCTGCGGAAGCAAATCGGGCCGTGATTGTGATAAGGAAGCAGAAGCCGGATTAACGCCTTATTATACGGACGGGACTACTTCTTTTGAAGAGGCGGATATGATTTTCATCTGCAAAAAACAATATCATCAACAAATGGTTCCGGATTGCTTTGATGTTTCGGAAAATGACGTTAAATGGTATCCGGATAAAGATTACCACACGATGTATATGGCGGAAGTGGTGAAGGTGCTGGTAAAAGAAGAGCATTAAATTAGAAAAAAAAGTAATTGGCATGGTAACCGTATTATAGTTCATTAATTATTTCTACTATAATAAAAATGTGTTGACAACCGTGCCTGCACATACTATAATAATACAGCATGACATAAGGAGAAACAGTATACACCAAGCCCCGGAGTAGACTGATTTCATATAGAAATTAAAGCAAGTTATGATGATTATTATAGGAGGAACACCCATGAAAACTTATATGGCTAACCCAGACAAGATTGAAAGAAAATGGTATGTGGTTGACGCTGAAGGATGTACATTAGGACGTATGGCTTCGGAAGTTGCGAAAGTATTAAGAGGTAAGAATAAACCTGAATTTACTCCACATGTTGATACAGGTGACTATGTTGTAGTAGTAAATGCAGATAAAGTAAAAGTATCAGGTAAGAAACTGCAGCAGAAGATATACTATAATCACTCTGATTATGTAGGTGGAATGAGAGAGACTACACTGGCAGAGATGATGGCTAAGAAGCCGGAGAAAGTCATTGAACTGGCTGTTAAAGGAATGCTTCCAAAAGGACCTTTGGGTAGAGAAATGATTAAGAAGCTTCATGTTTATGCTGGCCCAGATCACAAACAGCAGGCTCAAAAACCAGAAGTATTAACATTTTAAGGAAAGGTCGAAAGGAGGACATTACAGTGGCTAATGCAAAATATTACGGAACAGGAAGAAGAAAAAAATCTATCGCGAGAGTATATCTTGTACCTGGAACAGGAAAAATCACTATAAATAAAAGAGATATTGACGAATATTTGGGACTGGAAACATTGAAAGTTGTTGTTCGCCAGCCGCTTGTTGCAACTGGTACAGTTGATAAATTTGATGTACTGGTTAATGTACACGGTGGAGGATACACAGGACAGGCAGGAGCAATCCGTCATGGTATTTCAAGAGCACTTCTTGAAGCAGATGCTGAATACAGACCAGTGCTGAAATCAGCAGGATACCTCACACGTGATCCACGTATGAAAGAACGTAAGAAATATGGTCTTAAAGCTGCACGTAGGGCACCACAGTTCAGCAAGAGATAGGAAATTGCATATTTCATTGTATGTAAAACCCACAAACATCAAGTTTGTGGGTTTTTTCAGATGTCAAGTATATATAGTCAACAATATATAAAGTCAAATATATATTAACGAACGAAATGAGGAGGTATATATAATGCCAGAGATATCACTGTTTTTAGAGATACCTGTACGGTGATGAATGATACTTTGGCATGGGATATCGGAGGAAATCGAGATAATACGATGTGTTTGGATATTGACCCAGATACACTATATGAACTTCCGCTTGTAAACGAGCATATTGCATAATAGAAGAGAATAGAGAAACGTGGGAGCAAATGAAAATATATCAGTAACAAACAGGTAAGTGACAAGGGGGCTAAGAAGTCCGTATTATAAGTATTAGGAGTTTACAAAGAGATAAGAGGAACTGTTTGGTTTGTTTAAAATATTTATGTGGAGATGGATGTAGCTGTAATGTTGTACATTATGTTTATAATGAACAGACTGTTGCCATAATATAATAAGGGGGTACTAATACTTAGGATAAAGTAACAAAAATACGCAGGTTAAGGAAAAGCACTTACAAAATGAAAGAAAAGATGTTAGAATAAGTATAAGAACATTTATAAAAGATGGTATGTGCCATATAGACAACAGGGGAAGGCCGTTACAGATTCTGTACCGGTCTTTCTTGGATTTTTGGGTGGAACGTTTTGGTGGTTTGAGAAAGAGAGGGAAATACAAATGAATTTAGGTGAGATCGTAGTTTACAAATGTAAAGGTATGTACAAAGTTGAAGAAGTGGGTACATTAAACTTTGCGTTTGCAGACAGAAAGAAAAGATATTATACGTTACAGTCTCTTGGTGATTCCAGAGACAGAGCGTATGTTCCTATGGATGATAAGGTGAATATTCGTAAGCCGGTAAGCAAAGAAGAGGCACTTCAATTGATACATAAGGTGGATGATATTGATGAACTGTGGGTGCAAAATGAAAAAATGCGTGAACGAGAATATAAAGATTGCATATCCAATTATCAGCCGGAGGAATGGATACAGATATTAAAGACATTATATAAGCGAACAAAGGACAGAGGAAGCGTGACCAGCATGGATAAGAAATATCAGCAGTTGATAGAACATGCACTTTATAGTGAATTATCCTATGTGCTGGAGATGCCTCTGAATCGTGTGGAACAATTTATCCGTGACGAAAAGTCGAAAAATTAAGTGCTGTGATTTCGGCGTTATAAATCCTAAAACACCTATGAATGTAAGGAGAAGAAAAAAGTGCAATAAGATTCAGTCTTGCCAATTATGTCTCTTCATGCTATACTTCTCCTAAAAACATTCCGCAGGAAGAGATTTCCTGACCAGGGATGTAACACCATAGGTGTAATTATTATATTAACAGGAGGATTTATTTTTTTATGGACGCAGACCCTGACGGGAACACTATTTTATTTCAACTATTACTCTTATTATTTTTCACACTCATGAATGCTTTTTTTGCCGGTGCCGAGATGGCTGTGGTTTCTGTAAACAGAAACAAAATTCGCAGTATGGCAGAAGATGGGAATAAAAAAGCAATTGTGATTCAAAGCCTCTTCGAGGATTCTACGAAATTTCTTTCAACGATCCAGGTAGCGATTACATTTGCAGGATTCTATTCCAGTGCATCTGCAGCAGCAGGCATTGCGCCTATTCTGACAGTATGGCTTGGGAATATGCACATACCATACAGTTCTGCTATTGCAAGCAATGGTGTAACATTGATTTTGATGTTTTTTAATCTTGTGTTTGGCGAACTTGTGCCAAAGAGGATTGCTTTGCAGAAATCAGAAACATTTTGTATGATTACGGTCATGCCTATTCACTATATCTCAAAAATACTTTCACCGTTTATTCGGCTTTTGTCTGTTTCAACAAAAGGCGTTCTTAGACTTCTAGGATTAAAGACAGAAGATCAGGAGGAAGCCATTACGGAAGAGGAGATTAAGGCTCTTTTGAAAATGGGTAATGAAAACGGAACATTTGATGATGACGAGAGAGAAATGATTAATTCAGTCTTTTCATTTGATGACAGAAGTGCCAGAGAAGTTATGGTGCCAAGACGTGATGTATATGTACTAGATGCAGAGGAACCGTTTCACACATTGGTAGACGAGATACTTGAGTCAAGACACTCCAGAATACCTGTGTTTGAAGAAAGTATAGATAATATTATTGGTATTCTGCATATTAAGGATGTTATGATTGAAGTTCGAAAGAATGGCTGGGAGTCTTTAAATATAAGAAAATTACTCAGGGAACCTTTTTTTGTTCCTGACAGCAGAGATGCAGATGAACTTTTCCGGGAGCTGCAGAAATCCAGAAGGCATATGGCGGTTTTGGTTGACGAATACGGTGGCTTTTCGGGTATTGTTACTGTAGAAGATTTGGTGGAAGAAATCATGGGAGAAATCAGTGAGGAGTTCGAAGAAGTTGCTCAGGAAATAGTAGTGCTGGACAACGGCGACTGTTTGCTGGATGGTGGTATATTGATTAATGATTTAAATGAGGAAATGGATTTAAAACTCGTAACAGAAAATTATGATACACTTTCAGGGTACTTAATTGAGCGTCTGGGGTATATACCGGGGAAAGAAAGCCGGGAAACAATAGAAGCAGACGAGATGGTGTTTACTATAGAGGAAGTTAAGGGGAATCGTATAACAAAGGTTCGCATGAGAAAAAACTCGGCTTAGTTATTGAACTTACTGCAATTGACAGGTATAATAAGGCTGTATTAGCAAACGCAAGCAGGAATAGAAGGAGAGCCATTTTATGAGAATGTTATCAATTGAGCAGGAATTAAAAAGCAACACTTATCCCGGACGTGGTATTATCATCGGAAAAAGTGAGGATGGAAAACATGCTGTAACCGCCTATTTTATTATGGGGCGAAGTGAAAACAGCCGTAACCGGATATTTGTAGAATCAGAGGATGGTATTAGAACACAGGCTTTTGATCCTGCTAAACTGACTGATCCCAGTCTTATTATTTATGCACCGGTACGTGTATTGGGAAATAAGACAATCGTAACCAATGGGGATCAGACCGATACCATTTATGAAGGTATGGACAAGCAGATGACATTCGAGCAAAGCCTTCGCTCAAGAGAATTTGAGCCGGACGGACCCAATTATACACCACGAATATCGGGTATCATGCATATAGGAAATGGAAGTTATAATTACGCCATGTCAATATTGAAGAGCAGAAACGGTAATCCAGACAGTTGCAGCAGGTATACGTTTGCGTATGAGAATCCGGCAGCGGGAGAGGGACATTTCATTCATACTTATATGAGTGACGGGAATCCTTTGCCAAGCTTTGAGGGCGAACCTAAATTAATTTCTATGTCTGGAGATATTCATCGTTTTACAGACCTTTTATGGAGCAGTCTAAATGAAGAAAATAAGGTTTCATTATTTGTACGTTACATTGATATCGAAAAAGGTACATATGAAACTAAACTTATAAACAAAAACCAGTAAGGAGCAGAAGAAAAATGAAAGAATTGGAATTGAAATATGGCTGTAACCCAAATCAGAAACCATCCAGGATTTTTATGCAGGATAATAATGAATTACCGATTAAAGTGTTGTGCGGTCGTCCGGGATATATAAATTTTCTGGATGCTTTTAATGGTTGGCAGCTAGTCACTGAATTAAAAAAAGCTACAGGTCTGCCGGCAGCTACTTCTTTCAAACATGTATCTCCTGCAGGGGCTGCGGTTGGTCTGCCTTTAGATCAAACACTTTCCAAAATTTACTGGGTTGATGATTTAGGAACACTTTCTCCTCTGGCTTGTGCTTATGCAAGGGCAAGAGGCGCGGATAGAATGTCTTCTTTTGGAGATTTTATTTGTCTTTCTGATGTCTGTGACGTAGACACAGCAAGACTGATTAAACGTGAAGTATCTGACGGAGTCATTGCTCCCGGATATGAGCCGGAGGCTCTTGAGGTATTAATGCAAAAGAAAAAAGGCAATTATAATGTGATTCAGATCAATAAGGATTATGTACCGGCTCCAATTGAACGAAAAGAGGTATTTGGTATTACCTTTGAACAAGGACGTAATGAGCTGAAAATTGATGATGATTTTTTTACAAATGTAGTCACTGAAAACAAAGAAATTTCTGAATCTGCTAAGATAGATCTGGCAATTGCAATGATAACACTAAAATATACACAGTCAAACTCCGTATGCTATGCTAAAGGCGGACAAGCCATTGGTATAGGCGCCGGACAGCAGTCCCGTATCCACTGTACAAGACTTGCAGGTCAAAAAGCTGACAACTGGTGGCTTCGTCAGTGTCCCAAAGTATTAGAATTAAAGTTTAAAGAGGGAATTGGCAGAGCTGACAGAGATAATGCAATTGATTTGTATATCGGAGAGGAATATATGGATATACTTTCAGAAGGTTTATGGGAAAAAACATTTGATGAGAAGCCAGAAGTATTTACAAAAGAGGAAAAGCAGGCATGGCTGGGAAAAATGAACGAAGTTGCATTGGGATCAGATGCGTTCTTTCCTTTCGGAGATAATATAGAACGGGCACACAAAAGCGGAGTAAAATACGTTGCACAGCCGGGCGGATCGGTAAGAGATGATAACGTAATAGCAGCATGTAATAAATACAACATGGCAATGGCATTTACCGGAATTCGTCTCTTTCATCACTAATCTCATGGAAGCTTTAGTGACTTGGTGAAAAGAATAGCCTATGGAAAGTGTTTGTTGAATTATTCGCGTTGTAAAGTATAGGGAGAGGGTTTCAGTATGGTGTTGGAAACAAACAGCCCAGAGCAGACATTTCAAATTGGCAAGAACCTGGGCAGGAGAGCAAAACAGGGGCAGGTCTACACGTTGACAGGTGAAATGGGTGTTGGCAAAACATTGTTTACACAAGGATTTGCTGCTGGTATGGGGATAGAAGAGCCAGTAAGCAGCCCTACATTTACCATTGTACAGGTATATGACGAAGGATATCTGCCTTTTTACCACTTTGATGTGTATCGCATCAGTGATGTGGATGAAATGTATGAGGTGGGATACGAGGAATACGTAATGGGCGATGGGGTATCACTTATTGAGTGGGCAAATCTGATTCAGGAGATACTGCCTGAAAAGAGGACGGAAGTAAGTATTGAAAAAGATTTAAAGCAGGGATTTGAATTTAGGAGAATTACGATAAAAGAGATATCCTGATTAAAAGAGCGTTCTGGTTGCATCTACATGTTTTGGTTTTGTATAGTATCAAAGAAAAGACATAAAAATGAAGTAGATCATACAGCGGCTTTCATAAGAAAATAGAGCGGGGGTCAGACATGTGCTGGCCCCCTTATAGAGAGGATGAATGAAATGCAGGTATTGGCAATTGATAGTTCCGGTCTTACCGCAACCGTAGCAGTCGTTGATGAAGAAAGAACTATAGCAGAATATACCATTGACTATAAAAAGACTCATTCACAAACCTTATTGCCGATGATCGACGAAGTGGTAAATATGATTGAGCTGGATTTGACAGAGATAGATGCTATTGCTGTTTCGGGAGGGCCGGGTTCTTTTACCGGACTTAGAATAGGATCGGCTACAGCAAAGGGACTTGGCCTTGCTTTGCAAAAACCGTTGGTACACATTCCCACTGTGGACGGAATGGCATATCAGATTTACGGCTGTGAAGATATCATATGTCCGATTATGGATGCGAGGCGGAATCAGGTCTATACCGGATTGTATACTTTTTCCAGAAAAGCAGGAACAAAAGACGGCGCGAATCGTGTTGATCCCGTTTTTCAGGTCTTAAAAATGCAGATGGCTGTGTCTATCGATGAACTGATACGTCATTTGAATGTATATAGAAAGCCAGTAGTGTTCCTCGGAGACGGAGTTCCGGTGTTTAAAGATACAATTGATAAAAATATAAAAGTCCCGTACTCCTTTGCGCCGCCTCATCTGAACAGACAGAGGGCGGGTGCAGTAGGGGCTCTGGGTATTCGTTACTTTAAAGCAGGGAAAATAGAGTCTGCAATGGAGCATCAGCCCGATTATTTAAGGGTTTCCCAAGCAGAAAGAGAGCGTAAAGAACGAGAAAAAGAAAGTAAATTGCTATTGAGAGAACTTACTTCTTCGGATGCGGCAGCAGTTTCAGAATTAGAACGACAGATATTTGAAGATTTTTGGAGTGAAAAAAGTATTCTTGAAACAATCGAACAAGCACAGTCACTTTGTCTGGCAGCGGAAAAAGCAGGAAGATTAACTGGGTATATTCTTGCTTACGAAGCAGCAGGTGAGATTGAGATTGCTCGTATAGCAGTTGAAAAAGAGGAACGCCGGCAAGGGGTTGCCGGTCATCTTATGTTGAAACTGGAAACCCTGTGTGAAGAGCGTGGTATACACAAAATTCTTTTGGATGTGAGACAGGGTAATGATGCTGCCAGATCATTTTATCAGGAAGCAGGCTTTATAGAAGATGGAATTAGGCAGAATTTTTATACCAATCCTAAAGAAGATGCGGTTTTGATGAGCAGAGTGCTGGGAAAATAAAGTTGTTTTTCCTTATAATGTTATAGCGGGCATGCTTAATTGTGTGCTTTACTGCTATAATGGAAATCTAAAGATAATTGAGGAAGCACTTTCCAGTAGGAAATGCAGAAGAAACTAGATATAATTAAGGCGTAACAAAAGTGAAATATAAACAACACAGGAGGAATTTGTATGCGCCAATATCAAATTAAAGAAACAAAAGACGTAAAAAAAATTGTCTGCAATAAATGCGGAAAAGAAATAACGGTAGTAGATGGGCGTGCAGAGGAAGGTGTTTTCAGTGCAGATGTTGCATGGGGATATTTTTCTGAAAAGGATGGCGAAAAACATTCTTTTGATTTATGTGAATCCTGTTATGATAAAATAATTGCCTCATTTAGGATACCGGTAGAAATAGAGGGATAATATGTTAGATGTATGTTTGCTTGGAAGCGGTGGGATGATGCCGCTTCCTTATCGGTGGCTGACGGCCCTGATGACGAGGACTGGAGGAAGCAGTTTACTTATTGACTGTGGAGAAGGAACTCAAATTGCAATTAAAGAAAAAGGATGGAGTTTCAAACCTATTGATGTTATCTGTTTTACCCATTATCATGGCGATCATATCAGCGGACTTCCGGGGCTTCTGCTAACCATGGGCAATGCGGACCGCAGGGAGCCCCTTACATTAATAGGCCCTAAAGGTTTGGAAAGAGTGGTTAATTCATTGAGAGTTATTGCGCCGGAGCTGCCTTTTCCTATTCAGTTTATGGAAATTGAAGGAGCTTGTCAGACATTTGAATTTAGTGAATATCGTTTAACTGCTTTTCGGGTAAATCACAATGTATTATGTTATGGTTATACAATAGAGATAGACAGAGCAGGTAAATTTGACATAACAAGAGCAAAAGATCAGGATATACCACAAAAGTACTGGAGTCTTCTGCAACAAGGAAAGACCGTTTCAGAAGATGGCAATGTTCTGACTCCTGATATGGTTCTGGGACCTGCGAGGAAAGGAATCAAGCTTACGTATACTACGGATACAAGGCCAACAGATTCTATAAGAGAAAATGCTAAAGGTTCAGATTTGTTTATTTGCGAAGGCATGTATGGGGAAAAGGAAAAAGCAGCTAAAGCGATAGAGTATAAGCATATGACATTTTATGAAGCAGCACAGCTTGCAAAGGAAGCAGAGGTAAAAGAATTGTGGCTGACGCACTACAGCCCGTCTCTGACAAGACCTGAAGAATATATGGAAGAGGTAAGAAAAATTTTTCCGGAAGCGAAAGCCGGAAAAGATAAAATGTCCGCAGAGCTTATTTTTGATTAACGGGACATAGAATCTTGGGAAATAAACGGTCTGGAATATGTCAATAGAAAGAGGCGCATAATGGAAGAAATTCAGAATATAAACATACTCGCAATAGAAAGTTCATGTGATGAGACTGCAGCAGCAGTGGTTCATAATGGACGAGAAATATTATCAAACGTGATTTCATCGCAAATCGAACTCCATAAACTGTATGGAGGTGTTGTTCCTGAAATAGCATCCAGAAAACATATTGAAAAAATCAATCAAGTGGTTGAAGAAGCCCTTGTAAAGGCACATATGAATTTGGACGACATTGATGCTGTCGGAGTGACCTATGGTCCGGGTCTTGTGGGAGCACTGCTTGTGGGAGTGGCTGAAGCAAAGGCTATTGCTTATGCAAAAAAATTACCTTTAGTAGGTGTACACCATATTGAGGGGCACATCTCGGCAAATTATATTGAACATCCGGATCTAGAGCCACCCTTTATGTGTCTGGTTGTGTCCGGAGGACATACACATTTGGTGTACGTAAAAGATTATGGCAGCTATGATATATTGGGCAGAACTCGGGATGATGCTGCCGGAGAAGCATATGACAAAGTGGCTAGAGCTATTGGTCTGGGGTATCCGGGGGGGCCAAAAATAGATCGCCTGGCAAAAGAAGGTAATCCTGAGGCGATTCCATTTCCGAAAGCCAGAGTAGAAGGGGCTCCTTATGATTTCAGTTTTAGCGGGGTAAAATCGTCAGTGTTAAATTATATAAATGGATGCCAAATGAAAGGGGAGACTTATCATCCGGCAGATATCGCTGCATCATTTCAGAAAGCTGTTGTGGATGTGCTTGTGGAGAAATCAATGGATGCGGTAGATGCATATGGGATGAATAAATTTGCGATTGCAGGTGGTGTTGCGTCGAATAGTGCTCTCAGAAAAGGGATGGAAGAAGCGTGTAAAAAGAAAAATGTAGATTTTTATTGCCCATCACCTATTTTTTGCACTGATAATGCGGCAATGATTGGGACTGCGGCTTATTATGAATACATGGCAGGTACCAGGCACGGCTTGGATTTGAATGCTGTCCCCAATTTAAAACTGGGGGAACGTTAGGAGAAGTTGAGTATGAAAAGATTACGTTGTACAGCAATTGTACTGGCAGCAGGACGTGGCACGAGAATGGGAACAGAGGTTCATAAGCAATACATAATGTTGGAGGACAGACCTGTATTGTATTATTCATTAAAGGCATTTGATGACTCACATATAATTGATGAAATATATTTAATTACAGGTGCCGGTGAGGAAGTATACTGCAAAGAAGAAATAATAGATAAGTATGGTATTACGAAAGTCACTAAAATACTTACCGGTGGAGAGGAACGCTATCATTCTGTGTGGAATGGACTTAAAGAACTAGATGAAAATGGATATGTTTTTATTCACGATGGGGCTCGTCCATTTGTGGATGAAGATATTATAAAAAGAACATTTGATGCAGTGTGTGAACATAATGCGTGCGTAACTGGTATGCCGGTTAAGGATACGATTAAGGTTACAGACAAATGCAATTTTGTGGAGAGTACACCGGACAGAAATAGATTGTGGATGATACAGACGCCTCAGGTGTTTAAAAATTCTCTGGTAAAGGCTGCATATTCTATGCTGATGCGGGAATCTTATACTAATGTAACAGATGATGCAATGGTAGTAGAAAAAATGCTTGGTCATCCGATTAAACTTGTATCAGGGTCTTATAAAAATATAAAAATAACAACTTCGGAAGACCTCGAAATGGCGAGTGTTTTTTTGGGAATAAAGAAGAGGTGCGACAAAAAAGATTAGCTACTATAATCTTCCTAAAATATTTAAAAAAGTTGTTGACATATATTTCTAGTATGTGATACAATACCTATTGTTGCGGAAGCAAAACAAAATTGAATCTGGTTGTTTACTAAGACAAGCAGAAAGCTGGAGAGGTATCGAAGTGGTCATAACGAGGCGGTCTTGAAAACCGTTTGTCCGCAAGGGCGCGTGGGTTCGAATCCCACCCTCTCCGTTAAAGTTGTCAGGTTAGAACAGTTGTTACAGTGCATCTGTTCTAGCCTGATTTTTTGTGTTGGAATATTGATATTCACCCGTTTATGCCAGAAGGAATAGCGCATGGTAAGCAGGTTGATGTTGGTATGTTACAGCAGTTAAGGTTAACTTGCAATACAGGTATCGCATTACATTGTTTTTCTCATATAATAGGATATGGTAAAAAACCAGAATGCTATTAGAGAGGAGGTTATGTTATGGCGCACAATACAAATGGATGCCGTGAAGATAAAGGGAATCAAGCTTGTGGTTGTTGTTTACCATGTTGCTGTCCTGCTCGTTGCCCCTCCTGCTGCTGTCCAATAGGCCGAACGGGACCAACAGGCCCTACAGGTCCCGCAGGTCTCGATGGTCCCACCGGTTCCACAGGCCCCGCAGGCCTCGTTGGTCCCACAGGTTCCGCAGGCCCTGCAGGTCCCGCAGGAGTGCCTGGAATGGTAAATTTATTGAGTGGATTCCAAGCACAATTGTCCAATGCAGAAAACGGATTGCTGAACAATGGGGCAAATATTATATTTAATAATTTAATAAGTCAGCCAGTTTCGAGTATAATTTATAACTATGATACTGGAGAATTTATTTTTAATATTAACAAAAAATATTATATTTCTTGGTGGGTTTCAATAAATGGCACAGCGCAGGCGCCAATTGTTGAAATTGCAGTGGCTGTTGATGGCGAACCGGTTTTAATTTCCACTTCTCCTCTGGTTACATGCCAAATGGCAGGTGCTGCACTTATCTCAATCGAATCGGCGCCTCAGAGTGTTTCACTTATGAATGTGACGGGGGATATTCTTCGTTACGCTGAAACTACTGTACAGGCAAGTATTGTTATTATGGAGCTGGAAAATTAACAATAAAGATCTAAATACTGTCTATCAGTATAAAGTTAGTTTTACTCCATTATCTCAAATTGGTCACAATATTCTGATGCAGAGAATATAGTGAAGAGAGAAATTGTATTATATTTTATATGGAGTATAAAAACATGGCTGTAATAGGTTTACAACTTCAAAATACTACCGCTGATAATATTCTTTCAGCCGGTAGCTTTTTTTTTAATGAAACTTTGGTAAATACCGATCCAAATGTAATATATAATGCTGTAGACGGAAGTATTAGTTTTACTCAGGACGGAGAATATTATGTTTCCTGGTTCGTGGTGACACAAACTGGTCTTGGAACTTCCGGACCTAATATTGCAATTGTAACAAATGAATCTACACCCGTTGTATTTTCTTCTGGCAGTGGAATTAAAACTGGGGAGATATCAGGTTTTGCACTTCTGAATGTAAGCCCGGGATTTTCGGTGAACTTAAAGAATCTTACGAATGGGAATGTTAGTTTAAATAAAAGCGTTGATGTTAAAGCTGGTCTTGCTGTAGTTAATATTGGTAATGCAGGTCCAACAGGACCAACAGGACCAACAGGACCAACAGGTCCCACAGGTCCAACAGGTCTGACAGGAGAAACAGGCCCCACAGGTGTAACGGGTGATACAGGAGCAACAGGAGCCACAGGACTAACGGGCGAAACGGGCCCCACAGGTGTAACCGGTCTAACTGGTGATACTGGAGCCACAGGAGCCACAGGACTGACAGGAGAAACGGGCTCTACAGGTGCAACCGGTTTAACAGGGGATACAGGAGCGACAGGAGCCACAGGACTAACGGGCGAAACGGGCCCCGCAGGTGTAACGGGTGTGACAGGAGAAACAGGTCCCACAGGTGAAACAGGTCCATCAGGTGTTGTGGGCGGTATTCAGTTGGAGATGAAAAATGAATCAGGCTCTAACATTGATAATGATGATCTTTTTCCATTTGACACTGTGTTTACAAGTGTAGGTGTAAGTATTTCTAATACAGCCGGAAATATCTTGATAAGTACTGAGGGAATGTATGTTGTAGATTGGTGGATAAATCTTGCGGGATCAGGCACCTTAGATTATGTTGTGATTAGTTTGATAGATGCAGGTGCTTCAAGTGTGATTGGAGAGAGTTATGCGCCTCCTTCTATACCTGGGCAGTTTTATGGAAGTGCCATTGTATCGGTAGAAGAAAATCAATTGCCCTTTACTATCAATTTAATCAACTCTTCCGGTTCTATTTTAACCTTAGGAGATACTCCGGTCCAAGGAAGTATGCGTATTGTAGAGGCTAAGATATAAACAGACACAACGTTCCGTCAGAAACTCAATTACAAAATACTGCAAGGAGGTGATGGAGTGGCTGAACTGGGTTTACAGTTGCAAAATACCATAGACCAAAATATTATACCGGGAGCATCTGTTCTGTTTAACGAGGTTTTGGTAGACTTAGATTCGAATATCTCTTATAATCCTGCCGATGGTATGATAACCTTTTCTGATGAAGGGGAATATTATGTGTTTTGGTTTGTTGTAGCAAAAACGGCTTTAGGAATATTAGGCGTTGAGTTTTCTATTGTCACTAATGAGACAACACCAACTCGTTATACTGCAGGAAGCGGTTTTAAAAATGGGGAAATTGTAGGTTCGGCATTGTTGTCGGTAACTACAGGTTTTGCTATAACCCTGCAAAATGAATCTGCAGGTATTGCAAGTTTTTCAAGTGATGTAAAAGTTAATGCTGGAATCAGTGTTTTAAATGCAAGCAGCGTCAGTCCCACAGGTCCTACAGGACCCACCGGTGCTATGGGACCTACGGGTAACGCGGGTTCCACAGGAGTGATGGGGCCAACAGGAGCAGCGGGAGCAACCGGAGCTATAGGCCCAACCGGAGCGGTTGGTCCCACTGGAGCCTCAGGTCCATCTGTTACAGGAGAAGGATTTTCGGCTTATTTATCTACAATAAGTGTTTCGGCGTCTACACAGCTTAGTGGATGGTCTGTAGCACCCCCCTATTTTAACAGTGGGAATTTTAATACAGCAACAGGCAATTATCAGGTTCCTGTGACCGGAACATATATTATTAATGCTACAATCAATTATTCAACATCAGTAGCCGTTAACTTATCTCTGGGAAGTGGAGTGAATCCTTCGTTTACTGTTCGAAGAACGTCACCCACTGTAACAAATCTTGTTACGGGCCTTTTTCCCTTACTCAATACTAATATAGCTCTTGTGCTTACTGTTAGAACGATACTTGGAAATGGAACAATTACTTTATCAGGATTGGTCAGGTTAAACCAGGGGGATATAATAGGATTGTTTTATGTCAGCGATGGTCTGAATCTGAATCTTAATCTGGGTGGAAGTGCGAGTGGTATTGTTTGGTCAATGAATCAAATTAGTTAGAAATGAATATCAATTAGAAAATTGTTATAGTGGGAATAGGATATCTGAGTATGCAGGTCAAAAGGCTCAGGTATCCTATTTTATACTTATATCCATAGAACTTTAAGGCTGTAAGCACAGCAAGTGAGTATTAATGCTGATGGAGAAATGTGAAGGTTTTGCAAAAACTAAAATATGACATTATGAGAGGTTTGACAAGATAAATATTAAAGGGAGAAAGAAAAATAAAAAAATGTTAAAAAGTACTAGACAAGAAGTCGTGTATCGTGTATATTTAATAACGGACATTTTGGAGAAGTACCCAAGCTGGCCGAAGGGGCTCCCCTGGAAAGGGAGTAGGTCGTTAATAGCGGCGCGAGGGTTCAAATCCCTCCTTCTCCGTTGGTCTTATCAATTATTTATTGCAAATAAGACCCTGTAGCAGAATTTGTTAAGAAAAAAAGAAAATTATGTAAAAAAAATATAAAAAAGTCTTGACAAACTAATACAGAAAATGATAATATATCAAAGCTGACCCGTAAGTGGAAAGCAATGTGCTGAAAAATAAAAATAAAAAAGTTCTTGACAAACAGAAAGCAACATGATAAGATATAAAAGTTGCTGCTGACGACAAAGAACAACAGCAAATGACAAAAGAACCTTGATAATTAAACAATAGACAACAAACCCTTGAAAATTTCTTATAGAGAAAATTTTTAAGAACAGCATCAATAAAATGATGCACCCATCACTGAAGGAAACTTCGGTGGTAAGAACAG
>POVV01000151.1_pt1 | contig 57716 bp, 23 predicted proteins | sample 1560271 | NCBI WGS metagenome assembly POVV01 (sample SAMN08337232, study PRJNA429181) | Bioreactor metagenome, whole genome shotgun sequencing project. | biome: cows' rumen and soil; feature: anaerobic; isolation source: anaerobic chemostat enrichment culture, galacturonate as sole carbon... | reverse complement strand
ATAGTACCGCTACGGTTACTGGCGAGGGGTCTCGCTGGGATATCAATAATCGTCTGTATGTTGGTTATAATTCTGATAGTGAATTGCTTATTGCTGGCGGTGGTCGTGTAAATAGCGTTGGGGCTGATATCGGTTATTCCTCTGCTGCTAGTGTTAGTCTGGCAACAATTACCGGACAAAATTCTGTTTGGAATAGTGACGGTATATCGCGTATCGGTACTATGGCTAATGGCACACTGATTATCGATGACGGTGCAACCATGAATGTTACGACAGGTTATGCCACTATTGGTAATAATTCAGGCTCAATCGGTGCAGTTAACGTTCAAAATGGTAGTCACTGGAATATTAATGCGGGTCATATAATAACTGGTCTGGGTGGGAATGGCGTACTCAATATACTTTCCGGAAGTACAGTCAATAGCCAGGGGGGGATTATTGGTAGTACTGGTGCCGGGGCTCAAGGCGTAGTTAATGTTAGTGGTACCAATTCATTCTGGAACAATGACGCATATAATCTGACCATCGGCTCTCAGGATAATGCGACCGGTTTTCTTAATATTAGCCAAGGTGGTGCGGTTAAAGCGAATGTTGTATCTATGGCACTCGGTGCGGATACAACGGGTGTATTGACTATTGGAGCACAAGCAGAGGAATCTGCGCTTGCCGCTGGCACACTAGATGCCAATAGTGTGGTATTCGGTGATGGTGATGGTTCTATTGTCTTTAATCATACTGACAGTAACTATCAATTTAATCCGGCGATTAGTGGAAGCGGATTAGTTGAAGTATACAGCGGCACTACCGTATTTAACGGCCAAAATAGCTATTCAGGTATCACATCAATACTGGGTGGTGAGCTAAGAGCCGGGGCAGAAAATACGTTAAGTGCGGCATCTGATCATATTATCCACTCTGGCGCGCTATTGGATTTGGCTGGCCATAGTCAGAATATTCAATCCCTTGATAATAGTGGTATTTTAAATATAGGTGGTAACGGTGGCACGGTACTAACGATTAGTGGTGATTACATAGGTAATAATGGCCTGCTTAATTTTAATTCGGTGCTGGCAGATGATACGGCTATTTCCGATAAATTACTGATTGGCGGTAATACATCCGGAATGACACATGTTGCAATTAATAACCTCGGCGGCACGGGTGCTAAAACGTTAAATGGTATTGAGTTGATCAGTGTTGCTGGTAATTCAGACGGTGAGTTCGTTCAAAACGGTCGTATTGTTGCTGGTGCCTATGATTACCAACTGGTCCGTGGCGCAGATGCTAATGCTAATAACTGGTATCTAACCAGCACTGGAAAAGAGCCCGCCCCTACCCTCGAACCAGATCCGGAAGTAACTACTCCATCTTCACCTTCAAACGTTCGTCCTGAGTTTGGCGGCTATATTGCTAACTTGGCAGCAGCTAACACAATGTTTGTTACCCGCCTTCACGATCGTTTAGGGGAAACTCAGTATATCGATGCATTAACCGGCGAGCAGAAAGTGACCAGTATGTGGTTACGCACCGCTGGCGGGCATAACCGGTCACGTGATAACAGTGGTCAGTTGAAGATCCAAAGTAATGGTTATGTGATGCAACTAGGTGGCGATATTGCCCAGTGGAGTAATAACGATCTCGATCGTTTACACCTAGGTATTATGGCCGGTTACGGTAATAGCCACAGCAATACCGATTCTAGGCTATCCGGTAATAGTTCAGAAGCTCAGGTTGATGGTTATAACCTTGGCCTGTATGGCACATGGTATGCCAATGAACAGAATAAAACTGGCGTTTATATCGATATCTGGGCCCAGTATGGTTGGTTTGACAACACAATCAAAGGTGATTTTATTGCCGATGAGAATTACAAATCAAGCGGCGTGACGGCTTCAGTCGAAAGTGGCTATACCTTCAAACTTGGCGAAAATGCAGCGAAAAACACCACCTACTTTATCCAGCCTAAAGCGCAGGTTATCTGGATGGGAGTGAAAGCCGATGACCATAAAGAAGCCAATGGCACCAACGTGTCTGGCGAAGGGGATGGCAATATCCAGACCCGCTTAGGGGTGAGAGCCTTTATGAACGGCTACAGCGATCAAGATAAAGGTAAAGATCGGGTGTTCCAGCCGTTTATTGAAGCCAACTGGATTCACAATACTAAAGAGTTTGGTACCAAGATGGACGGTATAACGGTGAAGCAAGACGGTGCCGCCAATATCGGTGAACTGAAGATGGGCGTAGAAGGCCAAATCAATAAGAAACTGAATCTCTGGGGCAATGTCGGCCAACAAGTCGGCGACAAAGGCTACAGCGATACGGCAGTGATGTTCGGGGCTAAATATAACTTCTAGAGCTAAACAGAAATAGTGTGATGAATATAAGGCCCCCTGGAAAATTAGGTCTGAGCTAGTACAGATTATGTCAACGGCCGGAATATTGAGTCGCCGATCAAAGCCAATATCGGTTTCAGAATCAATTTTTAACCCTTGATTTAATCGCTTAAACAATCCGCCTTCTATAAAGGCGGATTTTTACTATTATGCTATTTGGCGTTTCCTTTTCCTCCCCTCTGGCACTTGTCGCCCCAATGGCTTTCTGGCTAAAGGGAAAAAATGCACTCTCTGCGATGCGGCTCTGCATTTGGTGCACCGCTTTAGGGCCAATAACCATGTTTATTTATAGTCTATTGCTAAACGGGCTATCAACGACATTCAACCGAACGCATCTTACTGAGATTTTATTCACCATGGCATTTGGCTTGGCCTCCGGGGTTGTTTTTTGTCTGGTTTCGGGCGTGAGGTTATGCGTACGTCAGAAGCGCTGAATCAGCAGAAAGTCTAAAAGTAGATGTATATATTAATGGCCAGGATTTCAGCCCGTATTGACATAAATAAGAACAGAGACACGCCAGCCTGATGGGCCGGAGTGTCTCTAAAAGAAAAGATTAGAAAATAATGTATAACGCATAGCAGCCGTCGTTCACATGCATTCAGGCATGCCAACCTTTTATCAGCTAAGTTTTAACGCGGGCACTGTGCCTGTAGCCTGAATCATCTTGTTCTCATTGCCTTTATAGATATATCGGATCTGAAAAGTCTTATTGCAAGACTTACAAAAGTAACGAGATAAACCAGCACGGCTTTTACCATGTTTTTTGGTATATTCAGTTTTATTACAATATCGACATTTTACCTGCGGTTGGAGAAACGATTGCAATAGCATAAAGCACCTTCCTGTCCGTAATATATTGCCCTTAAATTAAAAAACCATCACAACCCCTGAGATAACTTCATCGCTGTGATGAGTCTTTTGATGCTTTAGATAACTAAAAACGCTGTCTTATATTTGTTACAAGGCCCACTGAATTTTTTAGTGGACCTGTATTCATCACGCCATTTATCTATTAACTAGAAGTTATACTTCACGCCAAAAATCACGGCCGTATCGCTGTAGCCTTTATCACCCATTTGTTGACCAACATTACCCCAGAGATTTAGCTGTTTATTAATTTGACCTTCTACCCCCAGTTTTAGCTCACCAATGTTGGCGGCACCGTCTTGCTTCACCGTTATACCGTCCATCTTGGTACCAAACTCTTTAGTATTGTGAATCCAGTTGGCTTCAATAAACGGCTGGAACACCCGATCTTTACCTTTATCTTGATCGCTGTAGCCGTTCATAAAGGCTCTCACGCCTAAGCGGGTCTGAATATTGCCATCCCCTTCGCCAGACACGTTGGTGCCGTTGGCTTCTTTATGATCGTCAGCCTTCACGCCCATCCAGGTAACCTGCGCTTTAGGTTGGATAAAGTAGCTCGTATTTTTCTCCTTATTTTCGCCAATTTTAAAGGTATAGCCACTCTCCACTGACGCAGTTACACCGCTGGATTTGTACTCTTCGGTATGCAAATACTGACCATCAACCCGATTGTTGAACCAGTTATATAGCGCCCAGGTATCCACATATAAACCCGTCTTATCGACCTCATTGGCATACCAGGTTCCATACAGCCCAGCGCTGTAACCGTCGACGGTAGCGCGAGCGCTATAGCCCGACACATGGGATTCAGTCCGGCTCTTACTGTTAGCATAGCCCGCCATCACACCCAGGTGCAGACGGTTTTGGTCATTACTACTCCACTGAGCAATATCACCGCCCAGCTGCATGACATAACGGTTAACCTGAGTCTTCAGTTGATCCTGACTATCGCGAAAGCGAGTATGACCGCCTTCATTACGCAGCCACAGGCTGGTCACCTTCTGCTCGCCGGTCAGCGCATCGATATATTGAGTTTCACCCAAACGATCGTGCAAACGCGTCACAAACAGATTATTTGCCGCGGCCAGATTAGCGGCATAGCCACTAGCCTCAGGCCTTTCAACCATGGTCGATTCAGTCGGTGATATTGCAGGGTCTGCGCCTCGGCTCGGTTTTGAACCCGGATCTGGCGTTGGGTCAGGCTCCAGACCTGGATCTGGAGTTGGAGTTGGTATTGGTATTGGTATTGGTATTGGTTCAAGTATTGGTATCACCGGTGAAATTGCACTGGTCAGATACCAGTTACTGGCATTCACATCTGCACCCCGGGCCAAGGTATAATCATAGGCACCGGCAACGATACGACCATGCTGAACAAATTCGCCGTCAGACGTTCCGTTCACCTGCACCAGTTCAATACCGTTCAGAGTCGCGGCACCGCTGCCACCGGCATTGGCTACGCTAACCCGCGTGGTACCAAAAGTATTACCTTCGACAATCAGTTTATCGGTTACTGAGATATCGTCATTCAGTGCGGTGTTGAAATTGAGTAAACCGTTATTGCCGGTGTAGTCACCGGTTACCGTCAGCACGACACCCGGTGCACCGTTAAAACTGACCACTCCGGCATTATTCAGGCTGGTCAGAGTCTGGTCATAGCCGGCTAAATCCAATTGGCCCCCAGTCCCTACCGCGAAGTTAGACACGGAGCTAAACGTATTCAGAGCCCCTGCCTGCAAGGTTCCCGCGCTGATGGTGGTCGCACCGGTATAGCTGTTTGCCGCTAGCAGGCGAGTGGTGCCGCCGGTGAGATGATTAACCGCCAGCTTTCCGGTCATGCTCGGTGAGAAATCGATATCATCGGTGTGGTTAAAGTTGACGGTTGCCGATCCTGCCCCACCCGTGATGCTGGCCGCTGTGAGGGTACCGGCCAAATTACCGTCGCCGATATTCAAGCTACCCGTAGAGCCGTTATACATGGCAAGATTGATGGCACTGGTAGACACCTGTGCCCGATCGGCAAGCGTCAGTGTGCCATTACCAAAGTGGCCAACATAGAGAGTGCTGCTGTTATTCCACAGTGAACCGCTACCGGATATCTCGACAACGCCGGTCGAACCGGTATTGGAGGCGACAAAAGCCGTGGTATTGCTCACCGCGCCGCCCTGGTCAATGGTGAGCTTGCCAGTACCGGAGTGACCAACAACCAGGCTGCCGCTGTTATTCCACTGCGACCCAGTGCCGGACACCGTGACAAGGCCCGACGTGTCGTTTTGGGCAATATTGCCCGTCGTATTGTTCACCACCCCGCCCCGGTCAATGGTGAGCGTGCCAGTACCATAATTGCCAACAATAAGAGCGTCGCTGTTCCACTGCGAACCAACATCAGACACCCTGACAATGCCTGTCGAACCGGCATTGTAACCGATATAGGCTCTTATATTGCCCACCACGCCGCCATGGTCAATGTTGAGTTCACCACTAGCGGAGTTGCCAACATAGAGGTTTTTGGTGCTATTCAACTGCGATCCGCTATCGGACACCTCGACAAGGCCCGAACCTGCAGCGTAGCGGCCGATATAGATATCCTTGGCATTGTTCACCACGCCGCCCTCGCTAATGGTGAGCCGGCCATTACCAGAACTACCAACCACGAGGTCGCCGTAGTTATTCCATTGCGAGCCAACATCGGACACTTTAACTATGCCCGTTGTGCCTGTGTCCATGCCAATTTCGCCGGTGGCAGTGTTCATTGTTGCACTGTTCACCACGCCACCCTCGCTAATGGTGAGCATGCCGGTGCCGTAGCGGCCAACAAACAGGCTCTGGGTTATATCCCACAAACCGCCAGTCGACACCATGGCGATACCCGACGAACCAGCCCGGTCACCGATAATGCCAAGTCCAGTGTTGGTCACCTTGCCGCCGTCGTTAATGGTGAGCGAGCCCTCACCGTAGAAGCCAAGATTGATGGTCACGGTATTCCACTGGGTTCCGATACCGGACACCTCGACCACGCCACTCGAACCGGCACTGTAGCCGAGATAAGAAGAGTTGGTAACGTTAACCACGCTGCCACCGCTCATTGTCAGCCGGCCATCCCCGGAGTAACCAACCGAGAGGAGATCGCCAATAGTCCACGCAGAACCAAGACCGGACATCTCAACTACACCCGTCGCCCCCTCAAGCCTGCCGATATCCGCGGACATCAAGCTTGTTACATTCCCCCCACCCTCAATCAACAACGTGCCATGGGTGATGTTACCAACCCAGAGATTATTCATTGTCCAAGCAGGGTTTTGTGTTGCTGTAACGGTGACGATCTGGTCGTCATTAATGATATCCATATAGGCCGCGTAGGCCGAAGAAGCACCGATGAGTGAACTAGAAATAGCAGCAAATAAACAGCTATGCCGGAATACATTCTTCATTTTGCCTGAGTGTATAAAATTGCCGGCATCTGTAGAAAAATGAGAAGAACGACGTCCGTCAACTCTTCTGGCTGGTTTTGAATTAGTCATACAATAGATTTCGTCCATGTTTAATATTCCATATTTCATTGATGTTATGGAAAACACTATCTTATTTAATTAAATAAGATCGATTTCTTCCCTGAAGAAAAATCCAAAACCAATGTGTGTGATTTAAAATACCAAATAAAATTAAATTGCACAAACAATCACCAAGAGCATACTAAACGTGATGAATAAACCTATTCCACTTATTTATATCACTAAATAGCTGCTTAACAGCCCTCAAATAATCTCAATCAAAGCAATAATTTACTCACTTTTACACATACCGACAATAAAATAAGAAAGCACATTGAATGAATTGCATTAATCAATAATTTCATTAAGTTAAATATAAACTTACAAAAGAGTTGAAAAACGGAAGCGATGTTTATACTGAGCAAGATAATCTGGTAAAACTAAAAAAATAGATTAGAAATCATCTTAAATTCACATAAAAAAATCATTTTAAACTGGGAAGATCCTTCGATAACCCTTGGCTACTGCAAGTTTAGAACAGGCTATATCTCTGGTATTACCTACGGATTCCAACTATTTATCAAGTGAAGTCAACCTAGACTTTTTTGGCAAGCGTAGACAAGGTTCTGCGTGCCCTGACTTAACTTATAGATGGTAGAAGAGAAGATACCCTCAGCTCAACGATTAAAAATCATAGTCACATTAACCCGTAGCACTTAAATCTCAACTCATTGTATTTAATAGACAAAATAATAATCTAAATATTAGAAAAAGAAAGAAAATCATCGAGAAAAGATGGGCCATTAAACCCACTGCTTAAATAAAATCATCTGCATAAACTGATAATCACTAAATAAATCAACCAATTTAAACTTAAATGAAAAAACAGAATCTAGATCAATAATTTCATTTATATAAGAATTTTATAATAAAAAAGCCAAAATAAGCCTAAAACACCGACAAAACAGGAAAAAACCCTTACAAAAACCAATTAAACAGAATTTAATTCCATTAAAATTAGTTATTTGAAGTAATAGATCGGATATTTGTAGTGGCATGGTAAATTTGATTGACGTAAATAAAACGACTGTTAATATATATAACAAAGGTATCAAAAAAGTTTTTTTACTTATACAATCCAGACCACAAAAACAATAAAAACCCATCATTAGTAATTAACAAAATGAATTAATTACGTAAGGTTATTAAGTTTAAACTTGTGTTTAAATTGTTAATAAAAAAATTGAATGCAATGTATTAATAACAATTTTTATCTATTGTTAGCCCATTTCATTGCGTAGAACTAAAAACTACAAGGAAAGTTAATTATGATGAAGATGTATAAAGCCGCATTGGTTACAGCATTTTTAAGCATGGTATTTTCTGGCTATGCCGCAGCGGGTGAGCCGGAAGATTATTGTGATTCCGATGGCTGTATTCTGGAGGATGGACAAGCCGGTACTACGCTTGATTTTGGCGGAGCGGGTATCAATCTAGGTTCCCATTTCCATATGTATAATGAATCAACTGATGAGTTTGTCATTAAAAATTTGAATATTAATGATGATCATATTGAATTTGATAGAGATGACGACACCGATGAATACGACGACGCCCCGTTGCACGGAGGCAGCATTCCCGGGGGTTTACGGTTTGAATCATGGAATGTTGATACAACAGAAAGAATTACCTCACTCTTTTACATGGACAACTATTACATCAATAGTGAGATGACCAGCGATTTGCTCTCATTAAACAATTCGTTTATCCGTGCTAATGCGGATGCCATTTTTTATATCGAGACCTATTTTCCAGATTTGTTAGATGCAGGCACCGTTAATGCTTTAACGGTGAATAATTCCACCATTATTAATGATAAACAGCATATTTCAGACAATAACGGCGAGATCGAGCAGGAGATTCTGAATACCCGTTTAGGCATTATATTAAACGTTTATCCGGTTGCTGGCTGGGCAGATGAGGAACAACGGGATTTAACCGTTGGGTATAATTTCAATCAGAGCTTCTTAAGTTCAGAAGCGCTGGCGGGCATTAATCAGGAAGGGGGCTGCTGCAGCCATAGCGGGTCGGAAGATAGCGGTAATACTATTGCGATTAATCTGACGGATACTCAGGGGCAGTTTGATAACCTATTGATTTACGGCAGTACTGATAGATATGATGTCGAAGCTATCAACGATGCGGTTCAGGTTAATCTGGATAATTCCACGGTTTCTTCCGGCATATACAGCGAATACTACGGCAGCTTCCGCTTAACCAATACCTCACTCAACCTGAGTAATAGCTCGGTGTTTACTTACCAGGGGGATTGTTCCGCTTCCGGCAACTGTAATAGCTACCTAATCGAGGACGACTGCTATTCATGCGGGGGTAACGTAAACACACTGTCTGAGAACCCGCATTATTATGATTCCTATATTCATGAGATCAATATCAGCGGAAACTCTAACTTTGTCTTTTCGCCTCAGGGTGAATTTAAGCGGTTATACGTTGATCGGATGACCTCCGATGGCAGTGCCATTATTACCATGAATACTGATGTTTCCGCGCTAACCGGCGATCAGCTGGATATTAAACAGGCGATCGGGAAATTCAATGTGGCAATTCAGGACAGCGGCAAAGAGCCCACCAGCAAAGAAGGCCTCTCGCTGATTTATGTTGATAAAGGTGAGAGTGAGCAGTTCCGGTTGAACGAAAACCGAGGCGTGGATATTGGTGCCTATACCTATTCTCTGGCTTCTGTCAGCAATGGCGAACGCTATACTTGGTTCCTGACCCCGTCGGCGTCTACGACGACAATTGATCCAAGAACCCCATCATCACCTGCTGAGCGACCTAAAACCAGCCCGTCTACCGATGGTGTATTAAGCATGGCTTCCGCCACTCAGTTCATCATGAATGATGAGTTGGAAAACTTACGTATGCGCCGAGGTGATGTGATGAGAAACATCAGCGAGAGCGCTAACGTTTGGGGGCGGATTTTAACCCGTACTTTACGAGTGAGTGGCCCTGAAAATTCTGCCTATGAGATGGACCGTAGCGGTATGGAACTGGGTGGCGATAAAGCCTTTGATATCGGCAACGATAAGTTAATGGTCGGGGTTAGTACATCTTTGTCAGACGATAAAGTGAAGCATAACCGCGGCGGTAGCAGCAATATCAATACCTATACCGGGGGCATCTACGGAACGTATGTGACAGAAAACAATGTCTATCTTGATGCTGTCATAAAGTATGCTCATTTTGATAATAGGCTGAGTGCAAAAACCACGAACAATAGCCTGGCGCAGGCCAAATATAAGCAAAATGGTCTCGGTGCGTCATTGGAGCTGGGATATAAACACCAGTTTGAAAACAACAGCGCCGGTCTGTTTGCAGAACCCTATGGACGTATGAGCTACTTGACCGTTGAAGGCAAAGAGTTCCGCCTGAATAACGGTATGCAGGCAAAAATCGACGATCAGAAATCCCTGTTGGGTGAAGTCGGCTTCTCGCTGGGTGCTGAGTTCTTGGTGGCAGAAACAGCCATTCTGAGCCCATATATCAAGATTGCGGCTGAGCATGAGTTTATCTCTGATAACTCTGTCTATATCAATAAGACGAGTAAATTTACCAACGACTTTTCCGGTACTGCGGGTAAATACGGCGTGGGTATCAATCTGTCGTTGAATAAGCATACGTCAATGTTTGCGGAAGTCGATTATGTCAACGGCCGGAATATTGAGTCGCCGATCAAAGCCAATATCGGTTTCAGAATCAATTTTTAACCCTTGATTTAATCGCTTAAACAATCCGCCTTCTATAAGGCGGATTGTTCAGACTGCTGACAAACGCTCGGACATCAGCGTTTTGCTCTTAAAAAAGCTTAAACGTAGGGAAAGAATTACAGGCTACTTCCTGTAGCCTGCCCTTTGGGCCAACACTCTGTGTTGTTCAAAGCCGTTCCCTACGGCTTTGTCCGTTGGGGTCGTAGCTGGCTTGCCAGCCGGAGTGCCCCTAGGGATTCTAAGCCCGGAGCCCACAGTACTCAAAAACATCGCCCTTCGGCCGCTAGGAAAAACCAATATTCCGATGCTAACTATGCGGACGAAATTCGCGCTGAAATCAAATTAAACCACTTTATCATCACTCTGAATCCGACTTCTATAAAGGCGGATTTTTACTATTATGCTATTTGGCGTTTCCTTTACCTCCCCTCTGGCGCCTGTAACCCAATGGCTTTCTGGCTGAAGCACTAAAACCCACGCCCCTGAAATGACAATTTAATACCACGCTCACGCTCTGATTTATCATACTTTTGCCTCAAGTTTTGATACGTTACAACTAGATTTTCTGCCGGTCACTATTGATAAAGGGGAGTTGCCTAATGGCTTTACCTATGTTGTCTTTACGCGCAGCCAGAGCGTTGCACCTTTCTGCTCAGGGCATGATTAAAGCCAGCCGTAGTCAGGTAACCGTTAATGATGTGATTGATGCCATTCGCCGGATGGGTTTATTGCAAATTGACACTATTCATGTGGTGGCCAGAAGCCCGTATTTTGTGCTGTTTAGCCGGCTGGGCAACTATCCGATAGGCTTACTGGAGCAAGCCTTAGCCCAAGGTGATTTGTTTGAGTATTGGGCACATGAAGCCTGCTTTATCCCGATTGAGGACTATGCGTTACTGCGCCATCGCATGCAGCGACTGGATAACCTCGGCTGGAAATACTCGTCTGAATGGCAGGAAAAACATCAGCACGATATTGACCAGTTATTGCTGCATATTCGGCAAAATGGCCCGGTCAGATCGGCTGATTTTACCCGCACCAAAGGTAAAGGCAGCGGGTGGTGGGATTGGAAGCCGGAAAAACGCCATCTGGAAACCCTATTTACCGCCGGTCATCTTATGGTACGCGAACGTCGTAATTTTCAGCGGGTATATGATTTAACCGAGCGGGTACTACCGCACTGGCAGGATGAGCGAGCGCTATCATTAGCGGATGCCGAACGGGAAATGTTACGCCGCAGCTGTCAGTATCTGGGGTTGGTTAAGGCTGAATGGATGGCCGACTATTATCGTCTTAAACGGGTACAGGCTAAACCACTACTTGCTCAATTAACAGACGCCGGGGAGTTAATAGCGGTTAACGTTGAAGGGCTGAGGGGTGATTTTTATGTATCGGCTTCACAGGCAGACAATTTAGCCTTAGCCCTTGACGATCGTCTTAACCCAACAAAAACGGCGCTGTTATCGCCGTTTGATCCGATAGTCTGGCATCGCAAGCGCGCCAGTGAACTGTTTGGTTTTGACTATCGGATTGAGTGTTATACGCCGGAGGCTAAGCGGCAATTCGGTTACTTTGTTTTACCCATATTACAACGTGGTGAGCTGGTCGGGCGGCTGGATGCTAAAATGCACCGCAGTCAGGCGGTATTTGAAGTCAAAGGCCTATGGTTTGAAAAAGGGGTTCGAACCGGTAAGCAACGGTTAGAGGATATTTGGCAGGCAATTAATAGCTGTGCTCACTGGCATGGGGCTAAACGAGTAACGCTGGTCAACGTTCCTGATGTGCTGAAGTCAGAATGGCAAACCGGCTGGTGGGTAAAACCCTCAGCGGTTCGCGGTGAGCAAATACAGTTTATCGCAGCCACCGATAGCTAAGATATTATCCGGTCAAATCCGTTAATCACCGTGAATAAGGAATACCATGTTATCCGTGCCGGAGATCTATCAGCGATTATTTGAACGCTATGGTCAACAACATTGGTGGCCGGCAGAGTCAGCTTATGAAATGTTGGTCGGGGCTGTTCTGACGCAAAATACCCACTGGCGAAACGTTGAGAAAGCGCTGGGTAACCTTGGTAACCAACTGAAACCTCAGGTGATTAGCGCAATGCCCCATGACCAGCTAGCAAACCTATTGCGCCCCAGCGGTTACTATAACCAAAAAGCCGAGCGTCTCAGGCTGTTGAGCCAATGGTTTATCCGCTATGACTGTGATGTGAATGCTATCCGCAGGATCGACGGAGCATTGTTACGGCATAATCTGTTAAGCCTGAAAGGCGTTGGTCGGGAAACCGCCGACTGTATGCTGGTGTATGCCTTCGATAAGCCATTTTTTATCATTGATACTTATACCCGCCGGCTGTTTAGCCGTATCGGTTATGATGTGCCGGAGAGTTATGAACATTTTCGGCTATTGATTGAGCAACAGCTGCCGCCAAGCGTTGAGCTATATAATGAATACCATGCGTTAATTGTGGCGCTGGGTAAAGAGCACTGTGCGGCTAAGCCCTGCTGTGGCGGATGTCCTCTGGAAAGGGATTGTCATAAAACTCACCTTAACACCCTAAACGGCTAGTTTATGATTAACCAATCGGGTTAAAGCGTATTTGCACTGGAAGCCACAGGAATGGACGCTATCATCATGCTAAGCCAACAAAGCGTTAGCCATAAAAAATGGCGCTGAACAATCAATGACTCAGCACCATCCTCAGGATAATTTGATGATATCTTTAATCTAAATATTCAAATACACCGTCGAAGTTTTTTGTAATTCCTTGTCGTACGCTCTCCGATCTCAATGCTTCAGCCAGCGTATTAGCCCATGGCTGTTCGGTATTATCCTGACGGACAACTAATCCCATTGGAAACTCGTTGGCACTCTTATCGCGAACAATATAAGAGCGGAAGTCTTTATTGGCATTACGCATATGAGTAAAGAAAACGACAGCGCCGTCAACGTCTTGCAACGAGCGCACGGTTTGCGTTTGATCCATATCGATAAACTCGAGCTGCTTCGGATTTCTAGTGATATCTAGCAGGCTATAGCTATCGTTCTTGGTTTTATCCAGCTCGATCAATCCGGCGCTTTGTAACATGCGTAAACCACGGTCCATATTCATGGCGTCATTCATAATCGCAATTTTAGCGTGTTCAGGGAGGGCATCTAAGGATGTATAGCGCTCAGAATAGAAGCCGATGCCGGTGGTAAAGGGATAAGGTTTCACCATGACTAACTTGCCATTATTTTGTTGATTAAAGCTTTCCATAAACTTGCTGTGAACACCGACACCGGCATCAACGCTGCCGTCATTAACTGATTTGATAATGTTGACATTATTGTCCATCATCACCAGCTCAACGTTCAGCCCGTGCTGCTTAATCCAGCTCAAGCCCGGTTCAATAATTGCGCAAGACACTTCATTACAGGCTATTTTGAGTTTAGCCTCCGATGGCTTATCGGCGCTATCGCACGCGGTTAAGCCCAATATAATCAGAAAACAAGACAGACCTGCCAATAGTTTTTTCATGCTACTTCCTTAATAGAATATAAACGTTATGTATTTGACTGCGCTTTTTTGCGTTTATGGTACTCAATCGTGCCATAACCGCCGGTATAGTAATTACTGCTCATCTCAATTCCAGCCTGCTCTTCAACACCCATCGCTTTGGCCTTTTCTAAAATGCTTTTTTTGGTTTTATTGCTATCCATCGGGTTGGATGTTTTTCGAATACCATCAACAATCTTATCTAACTGATTAAATGGAATCCCGATCCCCATTTCATCCCCTTCCCATTTAGCCACCTGGCGAGTACCGGAGCAAAGCAGGGATAAATTAACCTGGTTCATCTCAAACGGGTAGGAGGTACACTCTTGGCAAATCGCCTGATTGCCCGCCACTTTGACATTTTTCAGCTGGCCGAAGTGATATGAGTACCCTTGAATAATCCGCATTGCGTTTGTTGCATCGGTGGTAATAATCACTAAGTCGGGGTTGTAGTCGGTATATAAGGCCAGTTCGGCAATTTCAATGCCATATACCTGATGGGTGCAGTAAACCATATCTTTTGCAATTTGGCGGCTAATAGAGTAATCGGCATATAACCCCATTTTATGATGGCGTTGACCTGAAATGATTTCATTCGGGTCAACAATATCATCCTCAGGTTTCAGCAACCCTAAAGCACGGGCACCGGAAAGGCAGGCGGTATTTTTTAGATTTAACTTACACGGCGTGCCGGTAGAAGCGTTTTTGACTGCCGCACAATAGGGTAAAGGCGCCTTTATTTCAGGTGTCGAACAGGCGTCATAGTCCTGCTGACTGAATAAAAATCGGATACCAACCGGTGAACGTTTCAAGTCCAGCATGACGTTTAACCATAAATTATCATTTCTCAATTTCTTGCCCCTGCTGACAGTATGTTAGCTACTTAAGAATTCGATAAATGGCTCGCCCTAAGAACTGTAGGGAAAGAACCATCACTGATAGGATAAATACGATTGCATACATCATGACATCGTCAAATCTTTGATAGCCATAGGTTAATGCAACGGCACCCAACCCTCCTGCACCAACCGCACCAGCCAGCGTTGTATTGGCTAACAGTTGAATTGATGCGAAAGTCATGTTGGAAACGATCGAAGGGGTCGCTTCAACAAACATAACCTTAAAAATAATTTGCCCGTTGCTCGCGCCAAACGACTTTGCCGCCAGAATGACGTTTTTATCCACTTCTAACAGTGAATGCTCAATAAGTCGGGCAATCGCAGGAAATGCGGCAATGGTGAGCGGAACAACGGCGGCCATCCAACCAACTGAAGTACCGATAATCAAACGCGTTAGCGGAGTGAGAGCGACAATCAGAATAATCGCCGGAAATGAGCGAATGGCATCGACAATGGCGTTTAAAACACGGTAAATAAACCTATTCGGCGATAGGCCGGATGGATTGGTTAATACCAAAATAATGGCAACAATCAAGCCGATCAGAGCACCAATAACTAAAGATGCCGATAGCATTTTGATCGTGGCGATAATAGCGGGCCAGATAATTTTAGGCAGATACTCAAATAGGCGTGTCATGGTCAGATCGAAAAACATACGTACCCTTTGATCATTTTTTAGTTATGCGTCATTCCGATTATCGGCGAGGTTAATTCCTGAAAGGCCACGGCATTACTCTTCAGATAGGCGATAACCTGCCGGTGGTACTGATTCTCAGTGGTGATGTAGTAATGAACGATAGACGCTGTTTTACAGTAATCAGTTTGAGTAAAGAAAATAGTAAATGCCTGATTAACCACCGCGGATAATCCCAACAGGATTGATGTACTTAGCTCTGTAGAGGGTAGCGTGATTTTAAAACCCACCTGTCCCGGCATAAAGCGCATAGCAATATCGCCGGTAATTCGTTGTAGGGCCGGCGGATTTTCAATAAAAATTTGTTCAACGCTATTGGTGGCAATCAGCTCGCCTTGCTCAATAATTGACAGCCTATCGCAGGCGGCTTTAACCACATCCATTTGATGGGTAACCATCACAATCGTGATATTTAACCGCTGGTTAATTTCTTTTAATAAATCCAGTATTGATTTAGTTGTTATTAAATCAAGCGCTGAAGTTGCTTCATCACACAGCAGAATTTGTGGTTCTAGTGCCAGCGCTCTGGCGATGGCTACCCGCTGCTTTTGCCCGCCGGATATCTGCTGGGGCCGAAAATGGGCTTTATCTTCAATGCCTACCAATTTTAATAGTGCCCAAGCCCGCTGTGGTATATCGCCAATATCCTGTTGCCAGCACTGCATTGGCAACATGACGTTTTCAATCACGGTTTTTCTTTGCAACAGGGCAAAATCCTGAAAAATCATGCCGATTTTTTTTCTAAATTCACGCAGTTTTTTAACCGGTAAACGGTTTATTTCTACGCCATCGACAGTTAAGCTGCCATTGTCATCAAATGACTCAAGGCCATTGATACAGCGCAACAGCGTTGACTTACCTGCTCCGCTGATGCCTAAAAGCCCATGAATTTCGCCCCGACAAATCTCCAGGTTAATATCACGCAATATTTGTCGATCGGCGTAATGCTTACTCAGGTTACGTATTTTAATCAAAGATAGGCTGCCGTTATCAACATGAAGGGTGGGGTCTTTGGCGATTTTAACGTATCCGGCGATTTCAAGCGAGTGATGATAGGAACATAAAGCGGTGACGGTTTATGCTGTTGCCCGCTGAAGCACTGGTGGTTAGCTGCGAATGACAGACATGCGTAACATCCCGCATGGCGAAAGGAAATGAGGTTTATTTGTTTTAAAATTACAATGCTGATGCCCTAAATATTGGCGTGAAAACAAGAATACGTAACCCGCTACATCGTCGTTTTCCACAGGCCATGCAGATTACAATAGGCGTATGCGGTGAAGCCCCGCTTGCAGTTAAACTTACATTGATTCCCTTTACATACCCGGCGGTCACAATAGACATAGGCATCACTGTCCGATAACGCAAAGATTGCTACGGTCTTATTCTCAACCTTGGATTGGTCAGTGGCAGGCGTTTTACTTGGCGGAATAAACTTGATTTGCCCCCCCTGAAAGGTATGTAAATAAATCCACTGTAGGGCATGATCTGCCTGCATCGGATGAGCGGGCTCCCCGACCTGAATAGTGATGACATTGGCATCAAAACCTCCGGAAATCACCATACTGACCTGATGTTCAATGGCTTGATCGTCTGACGTTGCGTGAGCAATCAATTTCGTCATCCAAGCATGACAGCAGCGAATGCCTATTTCATCTGACGACTGATTTTCACCAATATAATTTTCATTTATTAGCAGCCGGTGGCAGTGTTCACAACGATAGAACTGCGGCTCACTGGTAACAAACCCAGGCTTAGTGCTGTTCTTAATTCGCGTATTGACCCGGGGAACTTTCTGACGCGGTGCAATCGTTATGCGCTCACTCATATGTTACCTCAATGACGAACTTGCCCGGTTAATCTGCGGTTGTGACTGGGTTCCGCATGCCGGGGAACTGCTTTTTTCAGCCTCAAGCTTGAACAAAATATCTTCACGCAGCAGAAATTTTTTGATCTTGCCGGAGGCTGTACGAGGCAGGCAAATCACCCGTTCCAAACGCTCAGGACACTTATATTTCGCCACCCGCTTACTGCGAAAAAACGCCGTCATATCATCAAAGGTCAGCGGATGCTGATTATCTTTTGACACCACATAGGCACATACCCGTTCGCCGAGGCGCTCATCAGGCATCGCAACCACTCCGGCATCCCGTACTTTCGGGTGCTGTAATAAAATATCTTCTAACTCGCGGCTGCTGATATTTTCTCCGCCGCGGATGATCATATCCTTTTTTCGTCCGGTTATTTTAATGTAGCCGTCAGCATCTTTACGACACAGGTCACCGCTGTAATACCAACCGTCATCATCCAATACCAGCGCCGTTAGTTCTGGTTCATGCAAATAACCGACAAAGACGTTAGGCCCGCGCGAAGCCTCTTCACCAATGACCCCGTCTGCTACGATCTTTCTTGCCCTGTCGACCACTTTAACCTCAATGCCCGGTGCTGCCGTACCGTCGGTGTTCATCACCCGCGAAAACGGGTCATCAAGCTTCACCAACGTATGGGGCGCACTTTCTGTCGCACCGTAAACGCTCAGCACTTTAAAACCGGCTTTCAGGCAATCTTTCATCATATGTTTAGGTACCGTAGTCCCGCCGCACAGAAAAAAACGCAGCGCTGACAGATCGTATTGTTGCTTTTGTACCGCGCACAGTAGGTCATAAACAAAAGGCGTAGCCCCCATGATGCAGGTGCATTTCTCCTGAACCAATAACGCCAAGCAGTCCTGCGGGGTAAAAATATCCAGTAAAACGCTACGAGCCCCAATCAGAAAGGGGGCGGTGACGCCATGTAAAAAGCCAGTAGCGTGGGCCAGCGGCGCGGGCATCATAATGGTATCAAGGTAAGAGAGATTTAACGTCGCGCAGTAGGCCCGTTCGCTGGCAATAATATTGTTATGAGTCAGCATCACACCTTTAGGTGACCCTTCGGTACCGGAGGTAAACAGCACCGCAGCAATGTCATCACCATGAGTCGCTACGTTGGTTTCGAGCGGTGGATAATTCTCCAGCAGTTGACTCAGCGTCGAAAATTCACAGCCCGGTTGGATTTTATCGACGGCAATAATTTGCTGCACAAAAGGTAGCTGTGGCCTTAAGGCTCTGAGCATCGCGGGCGGATCATATTTTTTAAACGCCGTGGGAATAAACAGGACCCGCGCCTCACATTTATTCAGAATGTAAGTCAGTTCGGTTTCGAGATAGCTTGGTAGCAGTGGAACGGCAATCGCGCCGACTTTAAGGCAGGCAAGATAAATCTGCGTAAACTCAGACCAGCCCGGTAGCTGAAAAGCCACGCACTCTCCGGGTTTAACGCCAAAATCTAACAGGGCGGAGGCAATACGCGACGCGGCCCGATCCATTTCAGCATAGGTATAAGCAGCGCCCTGGCGGTCGGTCACCGCCATTTTATCCGGCGACATACGCACCGCCATCTGCCAATACTCAGCCAGAGTAGCATCGCCCCAGTGCCCGTCGCACCGGTACTTGGCTCTGCGCTCCGCCGGCGGTTTTCTGTGCGCATATTGCGGCATCGCTACAGGCATGTCTTTAGCCCCCTGATGATTGTTCGGCATTAACCCGCAGGCCATGGCGGCGTTTGGCACACACCGCCCATACCCCGACCAGCAGCGGAATGGGAAGGAACATAAATACTTGGTTAAACGACCAGTTCGCCGAGAGCATCATGGCACCAATACCGGCGCCGGTAATTGCGCCAAATCGGCCAATTCCCGTAGCCCAGCTGACGCCGGTTGCCCGCATGCGCGTTGGGTAAAATTGTGCGGCCAATGCATAACAACCGGGGTTAATGCCGTTTATCGTAAAGCCCAGTACCAACACTAAAGGGCACAAAACCGCCATGCTTGGCTCATTGAGCGCAAGCACCCCGCCCCCGATCGCGCCCCCCAGAATGGTCATGGCAATAGCACGGTGTTGCCCCCATTTATCCATTGCCAGTCCCATACAAAAGTTACCGACCATACCGCCCATCTGGAACATGGCACCAATCACCACCGCCTGTGAAATCGTCAGGCCAGAATCTCGGACTAACAATGGCAACCAGCTGGCCAGTAAATACACGCTGAATAAACCGATAAACAGCGTCAGCCAGATCATCAGCGTGCCAAAGCCATAAGCCGGTAAAAATAGCGATTTCACGGCGCTTTTTTCATTTATTTGCTGCTCGGAATTAAAAAATACGGTACGGCTGTCCGCCAGCCCGGCAACGAAGCCATTCACCATAGTGCGTAGCCGTTCCTGATATCGCTGATGCTGTGCCAGAAAACGGGCCGACTCAGGCAACAATAAAATCAGGATAAACGTCAGGCAGATAGGCAGAATGCCCCCGGCGACCAACACCGCCCGCCAGCCGAAAAAATTGATCAGATAATCACTGGCTAGCCCGCCCAGTGCCGCTCCGGTATTAAAACCGCAGTGTATGGCCGTCGACATATGCGAACGACAGCGCTTTGGGGCAAATTCGGCAATCAGCGTCGTAATATTCGGCATAGCCGCGCCGAGGCCGATACCGGTAATAAAGCGCAGCACGGTCAGGCTATGTAAATCCCAAGCCCAGGCCGATATCAGGCTGGCTAAGCCAAAGAAGGCCACCGACCCGACAATGACGATTTTTCGCCCGAAGCGATCGGCCAAAGGCCCGGATATCATAGATCCTGCCGCCAGCCCGAATAAACCGCTCATCATCAGTGGCCCGAGGTCATGGCGGGCAACCTGCCAGTCGTCAATCAACGCAGGGGCAATAAATCCCATAGCGGTGACATCAAACCCGTCAACTGACAAGGTAATAAACCCCAGAAAAATAATCAGCCATTGCCGCAGGCTGACGGGCCTGTCATCGAGAAAGGTACATACATCAACACGTTGTTGACTGGACATAGACATGCTCCATGGATAATTTATCCAAAGCGGAACTCAATGCCGAATGTTCCCTGAGGATATTCCCATTTTTGTAAAATAGTATCCCCACACAATACCCGACAAGTTCCGCACTCAAGGCATCCGGCATAATCAAAACGCACTGAACCGTCGTCTGCCAACTTATACAGGTTGGCCGGACAAGCTTTGATCAATTTGTTTAATTCATCCCGGTCGGGATTATCCACCAGAACGATATGAGGATTCTCTTCGTCTACGCGAAATTTATTGACGCCTAATTTCACGTCTACATTCAATATGCTCATAGCGAACGCACCCCTTTAATACTATCTTTTAATAAGTTAAGGATACCCACTTGTTTACCATGGCCGATTAATTTACTGAGTATTGGTCGGCTGGGCTGACCATCAATCACAAACAAATCGGACATAACGCCTGCGGCCATCTGCGGATATTGATTGAACATGCGAGGGTTTTCTAAAAAGGCGGGCAATTTTTTATACAGTTTGAGATCTTTCAGAACAAAATTGCTTTCTAAACGGCGCTGATACCCCGCCAGACCGGAGGTGGTAAAATCCTGCGTTTCTTTGGCTTCGATAGCCGTCAGTGCGGCAGCCTGTGCCGAGGCAATGGCTAAATCCATCCCACGGATAGTGTAACCAAGGTTGAGGCACATTCCGGCGGCATCACCGACAATCATAACCCCGTCAGCACTCAGAGCCGGTAGCATATTCATTCCGGCTTCCGGGACCATATGAGCGGAATACTCAACCATTTTTCCACCCTGAATCAACGGGCGAATAGCCGGATGTTGTTTAAAATCCTCCAGCATTTGCGGCACGCTTTTACTGGATGTTTCAATACCGGCCAGCCCGCAAACTACGCCCAGTGAAATCGAATCCCGATTGGTATACAAAAATCCCCCGCCGAGCAATCCGTTAGACGGAGAGCCGGCAAACATCCATGCAGTACCTTCACCATTGGCCAGATTAAAGCGATCTTCTAGCTGCCCCTGAGGTAACTCAATCAGCTCTTTAACGCCGACGGCTACATGATGTGGCGAAAGCGTCGCCGTTAGCCCGGCGGCTTGACCTAATAGTGAATTCACACCGTCGGCCAGAATCACGATATTTGCTTCCAGAACTTCATCGCCGGCCCGCACACCGAATACCTGCCCGTTCTCCATCAGTAACGAATCAACCCTGACACCGGGAATAAACTGTGCGCCGACCGCTTCTGCTTCTTCCATCAGCCATGTATCAAAATGACCGCGCAATACGGTATATGAAGCCTGTAACGGGATATCAGGCCGTTCGGCGTGATAATCCAACGTCACGGCACTGTCTTGGGTCAGAAAAGAAATTTTCTCGTGGGTGACCTTACGTTCAACCGGGGCCCGGGCAGCAAACCCCGGTATGATTTTTTCCAGACTGTGGGCATAAAGCCGGCCGCCGGTCATATTCTTACTGCCAGCGGTGGAGCCCCGTTCAATGACTAAAACGTCAAGCCCGGCTTGTGCCATTACATACCCGGCAATACAACCCGCTACGCCGGCACCGACCACAATGGCATCGAATCTATCATCTGACATGTGAGCTCCTGTTGCTGCTGATGTTCTTATCGTTATGGAATATTGTTATGGAATATTGTTATAGACGTTAGGCCAAAGACCGGGGCACCCGCTTATCTTTGATTCTTTGTCGCTGATTGTCTTAGCGCCGGCCCCGCTTATATCGTCGTCCCGTTGAAAAACAGGGCAACGGCATAGACGACATAAGAGAAAAGGCCTGACTCAAAACGCCAAACGACGGCGTTATTCCTTAGCGCTTTAACTGGTCGATCAACGCCGGAACAACCTTGTAGATATCCCCCACCAGCCCGTAATCAGCATATTGGAAAACCGGGGCATTTTTATCTTTATTGATGGCAACAATGGTGCGGGCGCCGTTGCCACCGACCATGTGCTGTATTTGACCGGAAATGCCCAGCGCCAGATAAAGATCGGACTTCAGCAACACGCCGGATACCCCGATATACCGTTCGCGCTCCATCCAGTGTTCACCCTCGGCAATCGGGCGTGAACAGCCGAGCTCCGCATCCAGAACCTTAGCCAGCTCTTGCACCATCTTGAGATCGTCCTGCGCAGCCAGACCCCGGCCAATGCCAATAACGCGTTTAGCTTTACTCAGGTCCACGCTGCTGCCCTGCTTAGGCCGACGCTCAATACAGGCCAATGTGACCGCAGGCTGAACATAATTCACCTGAATCACCTGCCCCTGACGCTGTAGGTCTTCAGCAAGAGGTTCGAAAACGCCCGCAAGCACGCTGATAATCGCCGCTGGCGTTACTATTTTTTCCGCGCCAAAGGCCAGGCCGCCATAGAATCGGTGCTCGACCACCACATGACCATCATCAATATTTAGCGTAACCGCGTCATTAACCAGCCCGGCATCCATCAATATGCTTAACCGGGCGGCCAGTGCTTTGCAACGTTTGGTCGCACTCAGCAACAACGGGGCACTGGCCGATTTACCCCCCATTATCGCAGCAATAGTGTCGGCGTAATCTTCTGTGCGCCGCTGAGCATCTTGTTCACCCAGGTCGTACACCACGTCAGCGCCCATGGATATAGCCTGAGCCACGTCATCTTTGGTACCTAATACCAGCGCCGTGACGTTATCGCCTAACTGACGGGCGGCGGCCAAGAGTTCGGCATAGCGATCGTTGATATCACTGAAAACCCATACGTTTGCTAATTTACTCATTATTCTTTCCCCTATGGCTTATTCAGGATTAGTTCATCGCTTTACGCAGATGATCGGCCAGCTCACTGATGGCTTGCGGAGAATCGCCGTCGATAACCACGCGCTTACGCTCAGCCTGTTGAGGAGCAGAAAGAGAAACGAACTTTACCTGCTCAGGCGCCGGCACCCAGTTAATATCTGCCGCACTCCATTGAGTCACCGGCTTTTTACCGGCACCCAGAATCGCCTTCATCGCCGGGATCTTGGGCGTATTGATATCCGACGTCACACACAGCACTGCCGGCAGTGGCACATTCAGCACTTCAACTTCATCCTCAAGCGTTCGCTCGACGATGACATAGCCGTCCGCCGCCGTAATTTTGCTGACGGCATTTACCGTTGGCAGCTGTAACAGCTCCCCTAACAGCAGCCCGACCTGTTGGGCATAGAGGTCACCCGATCCTTCACCGCATAGCACTAAATCAAATTCGAGCTTGCCGACGGCCGCGGCCAACGCGCTGGCAGTTTGATGTGGTAAAGCCCGATCGAGCTGTGGATCTTGCACCAGATAAAGCGCCTGCGGTCCGCGCGACAAAATATCTTTTCGCGCTTTGGAATTATCCAGCACTTTCCCGCCCACGCTGAGCGCAAATACCTGACCACTTTCTCCGGCGAGCTGCATGCCCGCTTCAACCGCATTCAGATCAAACGGGCTGATTTTAGATTCAGCCCGTTCAAAATTCAGGCTACGATCGGCCGCGACCACGATGTCTTGCTCTTCAGGTACCAGCTTGTAACAAGTAATGATATTCATCGCGCCCCCTATTTATTTTCGTATTGTTTAAGGATTTGCCGACCGGCAATATAGACCATGATTTCGTCAGTACCGCCGCCAATACGGTTAACCCGCGTATCGCGCCAGAATCGGGAAATACGGCTATCGTCGGTATAACCTAGCCCACCGAGAATTTGCATGGCATCGTCAATCACTTCACAGGCGGACTGAGCACAATAAATTTTGCACATCGGGGCAGAAAGACGCATCGGCAACTTGTTATCACACTCCCAGGCCACCCGATAAACGAAGTTCTTCATATTCTGAATTTTGATGGCCATTTGCGTCAGTTTGAGCTGAATAAGCTGAAATTGGCCGATAGCTTTGCCGAACTGAACGCGCTGATTGGCATAACGGGCGGCGTCTTCAAAGGCACATTCCGCCACGCCGAGGGAATGGGCCGCGATAACCAAGCGCTCAATATCAAAGTTTTCCATCATATGGATAAAGCCATAGCCCTCTTTGCCCACCATGGCGCTCTCTTCCACTTCAACATTGTCGAGGAAAACCTCACAGTTGCTGACCATATGCCAGCCAATCTTGTGCAGGCTGTTAAGCTTAACCCCCGGCGCAGTTGGTTCGATCCACCACAATGTAAAACAGCGTTTAGGATCTTCAGGCTCAGGATTGCGCGCCAGCACCAGCATATAGGGGTAATCTTTAGCCCCGGTGATAAAGGTTTTCTGACCGTTGAGATACACTTTGCCATTCTTGCGGGTATAGGTAGTGGCGATACGATTGTTATCGGAACCGGCCTGCGGCTCAGTGAACGCCAGCGAGAAAGCCGGAATGCCGGTAAGGCCCGCTTCCGCCGTTTTGGCCAACTGTTCTTTATTACCAAAACGCTCCATATTATGGATACATTGCCCTTCCGTCATAATATAGGCAGGGGCCCCCATGCGGGCGATCTCTTCCAGCACCAGAACCTGAGTCATCATGTCTGCGCTAACGCCGCCTAGTTCATCGGGAATACCGAGCAACCCTACGCCGCTTTCAGCTAAAGCGTTAAAAAACTCAGTGGGGAATTTGCGATTTTCATCACAGGTTCTGAAATATTCATCGGGAAAGTCACGCGTTATTAATTCACGAATGCTTGCCAATAAAAGCTCTTGCTCTTCAGTTAAACTAAAGTCCATGTTACCCCCTGTGTATTACCTATTGGGAAATGCATAACGTCTCCTGATAATAAATGGCAACGATAATGTTGATTGGCGAGATTTTTAATAATAAATACCGGTAATCAGCGCCATTAATTAAATACACCCACTATTGCTCATAAAATTAATGACGAATTTTTATATAAGGCGAGTATAAGTTCTGATTAAAACAGCCGACACTGACAATTCCAGCCATTAACAGGATAAATCGTACACGCGATCCTGCAGCCGCCACGACAACCTGCGCCACAGCAGGCGCTGACTGGTACAAATCGTACTTGGCACCTAACCAAATGATTAAATTTAATTACGTTTAACCTATTTAATGCTTCAAAATTTAAAAAGCCGATCAAGATCTCATTTTATTTAAATAGCAGTTACCACCGGTAATCTAAATAAATAATTTATTTCAGATGAATATGTTATGACATCTCTTTATTCGGACATTGCACAATTTGTCCATTCAATTGCTTAATATGTCAATTCTTTATCCTGAAGTTACGTGATTATACTGAATGCGATAAGCATATTTATAAATTCATAATTAAGTAAATCTAAAACCGATATCAATATATATAGAGGTTATCCCATGGCTATATTATCAGCACAAGAACTTGCTGCGTTAAAAATGAAAGTCCGTAACGTCACCGAAACTGAACTGGAAGAACTACAGCTCGAAGTTGAAAGAACCAACGTCTTTCCCGATGCCTATTACGACGTCTGCCGGAAAAGTGATTTATTCCGTTTAGCCATTCCGGAGGAGTACGGCGGCTTAGGGTTAAACTGTGAACAATTCTTCTCAGTAATGGAAGAGTTCTGTCGAGGCCCCGGCGGTATGCGTATGAACTTACACCACGCCAACGGACTTAACTGGCGAATTTTACGCGATCACGGTGCTGAAGATTTAAAAGCCAAATGGTTGCCGTTACTGGCCAACAAAGATTTCTATATCAACTTTGCCCTGACCGAAGCTGACTGTGGCTCCGGCGCGGATATCCGCACCACCGCGGTGAAAAAGGGTGACTCTTACGTACTGAACGGCACTAAAACGCTAATCTCCCATACTGATATCTCTGATGCCAGCTACGTTATTGCCGTCACCGATGAAACCAAACGTAAGAAAGGCGGCTTAACCGCGTTCTTAATTGAGACTAACTCCCCGGGTTATTACATTGACCCGATGCCGCACATGATGGGCTGCCGCGGTGCCGGCCATGCCTATTTGCGCTTTGAAAACTGCGAAGTTCCCGCCCATAACATTATGGGGAAAGAGGGTGATGGTCTGGATATCTTCATGGACGCATTGGCCCACTCCCGCGCCATGATCGCCGTAACCTGTCTGGGCATGTCCCAGCGCTTTCTTGAGTTGGCCATTGCCAGAGCGAAAGATCGCGTCACCTTTGGTAAAGCCTTAGTTCATCGTCAGGCCATTCAGCAAACTATTGCTGATATGGGCACCCAGGTTCATGCCCTGCGTACCATGTTACAAGACTGCGCCCGTAAATTTGACCGTGGTGAAGATATCGAAATGGTTTCGGCCATGTGTAAATTGCACGGTATCGATACGGTACGCACCGTTTCTGACAGCTGTCTGGAAATCTTCGGCGGTATTGGTTATTTCGAAGATAACCCTTATGGCCCGGTAGAAAGAATGTACCGCGACGCCCGTGCCCTGTGGTTTGAAGAAGGCCCGCGCACAGTACAGCGCCTGACCATCGCCCGGCCGTTGATTGCAAGCTCCGGTGAGATTAACTAATCCCTGATTATTAATTTCATCCTAAATATAACAATGGCTGCATCTATTTCACTGAGGTGTAGCCATTTTCCGTTTTAATCAACGGGGAGTCACCATGAATACATCAGTTGGTAATAGACGCTGGGGCATTGCAGTTCTGCTGATTTTGGACTATTTCGTGATGTTTATTGCCCGGACCAGCATGTCAATGAGTGGCCCGGCCTTAATGGCCGAATATGGATGGACCGCCACCGAATTTGGTTGGGTATCCACCGCCTTCTTTATCGGCTATGCCGTCACCATGCTTCCGGCCGGCGCGCTGGCGGACCGCTTTGGCGGCGGGGTAATCTTAGTTACCGGAACGCTGTGGTGGGCTATTTTTACCTTCCTTACGCCGTTTGGTACTACCCTTGGCTTAATGATGTTGGTACGTATTTTAATGGGCATTGGTCAGGGATTACTGGTTCCCGCCAACTTTTCACTATTGGCAAACTGGGTGCCTAAAAGTGAATCAGGCAAGGCAACCGGCCTTTTGCAAATAGGCTGTCCGGCGGGAATAGCAACGTCAATGATGCTTGCCGCATGGATTATTCAAATGTGGGGCTGGCGCACGGTATTTTACTCATTCTCACTGCTCGGCCCGCTATGGTGCCTGCTATGGTGGCGACTAGGTAAAAATAAACCAGAGCTCGATCCTAAAATCAGCCCGGCAGAATTAGCCTATATTAAAGCCGGTCAGGTGGTTAAGGGAAATCAATCCCAAGGCTCGGCTTCGTCAACCACATTATCCAAGAAGGATATTTTCTCTACCCCTTCAGTCTGGGGTTGTGCCATGTGCTATTTCTGCACTAACTATCTGTTCTTCCTGTTTATGACCTGGCTACCGACTTATTTTTCTATGGGCCGGGGCATTGACCTTAAACAAAGCGCAATTTATTCGATGCTGCCTTATCTGGTAGCCATACTGGCTTATCCGCTCGGCGGATTAGTGGCTGATGCGGCGGCCAAACGCTTTGGTGAAAATAAGGGCCGTAAACTGTGCCCAATTTTTGGCCTATTGTTAGCCGGAACCTTCCTGATTCTGGGTACCCGGGCAACCAGCCTTGGCACGGCAGCGGCGCTGATCTCGGCCTCAAACTTTTTCCTGTGTTTAACCATGGCATCCCACTTCTCCATTTCTATGGTGTTCTCACAGAAAAATACCGGAATTATCGTCGGTCTGAATGGCCTATTCGGCACGACTGCCGGCATCCTTTCGCCGGTCTGTTCAGGGTTGATTATCGATCTGTCAGGAAAATATGAGTATGCGCTGTATCTGGGGGCTACGGTCGCCATTATCGGTGCAGCCTTCATGTTACTGACCCATATTCGACCAATCGAAAAAAGGCAGCCATTGCATTCGGCAAGTGTGAGCGTAAATACGTGACGCAGGCAGAAATGTAGCCGGCGATCTCAATACCCAACGCAGGCCCAATTTATCCAATTAATGGCAGGATCTGTCGGTATTTTAATTGAAACTGACAATCCTATACTGACTTAACGCATTGTCGCTGGCCGGATTCTCGGGTGCTTTAACTTCCCGCATCATCAGAATCCGGCAGGCGCAATTATTGTACGGAGTAAATCCAATGCGACCATTAGAAGGTGTCAAAATTATAGACCTGACATCATTCCTTGCAGCGCCTACCGTGCCCCGAATTTTGGGCGACTGGGGTGCCGATGTGATTAAAATTGAGCCACCGGCTGGTGACCCCGGCCGTACTCAGGCATCAGTATTCAATATGCCACACAGCGATGAAGAGAACCCGGCCTTTGATATGGCCAACGCCAATAAACGCTTTATGTGCCTTAACCTGAAAAATGAACAGGCTAAACAAATAGCCTATAAATTACTGGCTAGCGCAGATGTGATCGTCACCAACTACCGGACCAACGCGCTAAAAAGGCTGGGTTTCTCTTACGAAGAACTCAGCACGCGCTTCCCCCGACTGATTTTCGCTCAAATACTGGGTTATGGTGAAAATGGCCCGGAGAAAGATACTGCGGGCTTTGATGCCACGGCCTATGTCTGCCGGGGCGGCATTCTGGGCTCCACCAATGAACGGGGTGAAACGCCGATTAACTCAGTCAATGGATTTGGCGACTTTCAGGCCTCGATGTGCTTATCCGCCGGTATTTGTGCCGCTCTGGTAGCCCGTCATAAAACCGGTAAAGGCGATAAAGTCACGGTAAGTTTGCACCACACCGCACTGTTTATGATGAGCGTGGCGGTGGTCTCCGCCCAGTATGGCAATAGTTATCCGAAATCGCGCAAAGAGGTCGCAAATCCGTTCAATAATACCTATCAGACCAAAGACGGCCGCTGGATGGTAATTTGTATTCCTGAATACGACCGCTACTTTAATAAATTTATGATGCTATTAGGCCGTGAAGATCTTACCGATCACCCGGATTTTTGCCGCATCAGCGACGTTAATTTGCACGGCAAAAACAGCGCCATTATTGAAATTATTAGCCAGCAGGTTGCCAAGCATAACCTGGCCGAAATCACTGCCCTGCTGAAAGAAAACGACTTCGCCCATGAGAAAGGCTATACCCCGGATGAAATCATTGATGATCAACAGGCCTGGGCTAATGACTGCCTGCGCTGGGTAGAATATCCCACCGGCAATAAGCGGATATTAACTACGCCACCGGTAAATATTAAAAGCATGGGGGAGTCGCGGATTATTCCGTCACGGGCGCTGGGGTACCATTCACAACAAATACTCAGCGAATACGGTTATTCACCGCAGGACATTGCCCGGTTCCATGAAGAAGGTGCGGTTGTCAGCGCCAAATAGTGTCACCATCGCCCGGTGAACGCCGGGCGATGGTCAGCTTATTCTCAAAGAGAAATTGAGTAATCAGTGACCGCCGAAACAAAAACTACCGCATAAATATTATAGGATGAAGTTTGAATAGTTGGCGGTGTTAACAACACCTTTGGAGACCAATAAATCGCTCCATAATCCCCTGCCTGTATTCCATGATGATTAACCGAACGCTCGGACAGATGATAAGGGAGAAGTACCATGGCTACCGTAATCCCCAACTATTCATTATATGGGGAACCCTCTGAATTAAGCTGGGACAACTTTTTTAACCTTGAGTGGATTTCTCAGCGATCCAAGAAGCATAACTGGAAAATACACCCTCACGTTCATGAGAACCTTATTCAGGTGCTCTTTATACAGCGTGGTAACGTCGACGTATTACTTAACTACTCTAAACAGAGCGCGCGTTCTCCGTGCTTGATATTAGTCCCGGCACAAACGGTTCATAGCCTTCACTACACCTCAGATACCGAAGGCCTGACGGTAACCATTTCACAAAAAGCCCTGGAATCAATGATTCACTTGCTGATACCCAACCTGTTGCCGCTAATGCGTGAACCCCGAATTATCCCGCTCAACGGCGATGAACGAGTGCTACAGCTTTATATGGCTATCGAACAAGAATTATCCGCCCCTGCGCTGGGCCAACAGGCAATGTGCCTGTCATTGGTGACCGCCCTGTTTATTCAAATTCTGCGAATTAGCAATATACTGCCGAAGAATAGCCAGCAGGCGCTGTTTTCGCGTAAGGCTGAGCAAATCGATAAGTTTCTTAAGATCGTCGAACAGAAGTTCAGAATGCGCCTCACCATTGATGACTATGCCAATAAAATGGGTATGACTCCCGGCCACCTGTCGCGGCTATGCCGGCTGGCGCTGGGGATGTCCAGCCTGGATGTGATCAATATGCGGGTTATACAAGAAGCACAGCGGGAATTGGTTTATACCTCTAAAACGATTAAACAGCTGGCTGCCTCGCTGGGTTTTACCGATGAAGCCTACTTCACTCGCTTTTTCCGTAAGCACGTTGGCGTCAGCCCGAAAAAGTTCCGCTCGCTGGCGATTGAACAAATATTTCAGGCGGAAGAAGCCGGGCCGGTAGGTTGCCCGATACCAAGCCCTCTGGTACCAGAACCGATATCATAAGGCTGTAAAATATTGGGACATTGATTCGCTCCGATTTAAAAAATCTGACGTCAGGGATAGAACCCGAGAGATAGGCGTTGATTGAAGTTGGTTGACGTCGGAGGAACTAAATTAGCAGAGATTCCATTAGGAATATATCGGGCTTTGTAGCTTTATTGCTACGCACCCTATTTTCGTAAAAAAGCGTACAGCCCGGCATTTCTGCCGTAACTGCACGCCCATTTATTGTGCTATCAGAAGCGATATTTAACGCCCAATGTCACCATTGTATCGCTATAACCATTGTCACCCAACTGCTGAGCCACGTTAGTCCACAGGTTGAGGTTGGTATTGACTTGGCCTTCGGTACCCAGCTTCAGTTCACCAACGTTGCGGTTTCCTGCCAGCTTAACTTCTGTACCATCTAACACTGCACCAGCCTGTTGGCTATTGTGTAACCAGTTAGCTTCGGCATAGACGGTAAACAGCTTGTCGGTGCCCTTGTCTTGGTCGCTCACACCGTCGCGGGAGACTTTGACACCTAAACGGGTGGTCACGTTGTCATGGCCGCTGGAAGAGATTTTCGTTCTATCGACCTGATGGTCATCAGCGGTGATGCCGCTCCAGGTAATCTGGCCCTGCGGGGTGATAAACACATCACCGTTTAAGCCCTGATAAACCGGTAGGCGATATCCCGCCTCAACCGAGGCACTGAAGCCGTCCATATTATAGGACTCTGTCGCCTTACCCTGACCGTTCACTTCCGCGTCCAGCCAGCTGTACTGAACCCAGCTGTCAACATAAGCCCCGTTCAGCGTCTTGGCATCCTGATACCAGGTCCCGTATACGCCGGCGCTGTAACCATCAATGCTGCTGTTGGCTTTAGACCTCAGAGAACCCACTTTGCTGTCAGCTTTACCGTAGGCGGCCATCAGGCCTAAACCAAAGCGGTCGGTATCGGTAAAGTGAGTATCGAAGACTTCGCCACCACCCTGAATCACATAGCTGTTAGTTGCGGTACGCAGTTGGCCGCTGCTGTCACGGTGCTTAGTGCGAGAGCCTTCCTGGCGTAGCCACATGCTGGAGTTCTCTGCCCGGCCTTCGCGATCTTCTAAGCGGAGATTAAACAGTTTGCCGGCCGCCGCCATATTGGCCATGTAGCCACCGGCATCCGGGCTAAACACCGATGGTTTCGGGTTCAGTCCGTTTAATGAAGAGCGCAGGTACCAGTCACCGTCATCCGGTGTGCTAATCGCGCCCTGATACAGGAAGTATTCATAAGCCCCGGCAATAGCACGACCACTTAGGGTAAATTTACCGTCAGAAGAACCCTGTACATCAATCAGCTTAATACCCTCAGACGTTTGAGCACCGTCCCCCCGAAGGCTCATGACAACGACATTACTGTTGCCAGTGGTATTGCCGGTAATCACCAGTTTATCGGTGGATGAGCGGTCATCTTCAAGATAGGTATTAAAAATCACCGTACTCTTATCACCGCCGTTATAGTTACCGTCAATGGTAAATATGCCGTGACCGGCGCCGGTTAAGGCATGGCCCATAATCAGATTACCGCCGTTATCCACGCTGCCAGTCACTTTACCGTAACCGCCCAGCGCGCCGTTCTGACGAATAACAACATTACCGGTCAAATTGGCCGGTGTAGAGGCAGCCCGGGAGCTGGCGCTTTCCGGTAGTCCGCCGATTAAGACCAGACCGTTCTCAATATCGGTCAGACCGACAGAGACATTATCGCCGTCTAACTGCAGTGTACCGGTGCCGCGTTTTACCAGCGTGCCGCTACCACTAATCGCGTTAGTCAGAGACCAAAGGTTAGCGGTATCCAGCACCAGCTTACCGGCGTTATTCACATTCGCCGAGCCTAACTGATTTTCTGCCGTGGCGGTTAACGTTGTGCCGGTTTTAGTGGTAAAGCTGCCGTTGAAACCGCTGTTATTGCCGCCCAAATACATATCTGCGGCATTGGTTAACATCACATCACCCTGCCCCGTCAGGCTATTGAGCAGGGTTCCGCGGGCGGTATCCAGATTCAGAGTACCATCATTGTGAATTGCGCCTTGGCCTAAACCTTGTGGCATTGTCAGCCTGGCCGTTGCGTTGGTTTCAATCACGGTGGTGCCGGTAAACTGACCGTTGTTTTGGGTCAGATTTAAGCTGCTACCGGTCAGGTTAAGCTGCCCGGCCCCGGCCAGATTGCCGTCAACCTGTCCGCCATTAGTGACGGTAAGTTCACCGTTATGCAGGTTAAACAGGCTGTTGGCCGCCATGTTGAGCTGCCCGACAGTTTGGCTGTTACCGTTCAGATCAACCTGGGTATTATTCAGCATATTCAATGCCGAAGTGTGACCAAAACCGTTATCGGTTATCAGTACCACTTTACCTGAGTTCAGGTCGGTTGCTCCGGTGTAATTGCTGGTGGCATTGCCAATATGTACCGTACCGATAGCATTAACCGTAAAGCCGCCGTCGCCTGTCAGTTTAGCGCCCAGTTTATTATCCGTTGCATTGCTATTGGTCAGCATTATCGACTGGCCGGCAAAGGCATCTAATTGGGTTAAACCGTAACCTAAGTACAGGCCGTCAGACTTGACTGCACCAAAATAATTGTAATGAGCATTACCGGCGGTAGCTCCGCCCTGAGTCAGGGCGACAATGGTGTCCGGTGCCACCGGCGTACCGTCAACCTGAGTCACGGCTAACTGCGTACCGTCACCGTTAACCGTTGCTGCTGCTACGATCTGGTCGTAGATATTGTCATCTTGATCAAACAGCGATTCGCCGGTCACTGGCATTGGGTTTGGCAGGTTGCTTGGTGTCGTGATGGCTAAGTTACCACCACCGGTAGTATCCAGCTTGTCAACGGTCAGGAAGCCTTTAGGGCGATGGTCGATAGTGCTGTAATCGACCTCTAGCTGACCTCCGTTCATGGTCAAGCCGCCTAACGTGTGCGTTCCTTCCAACTTACTGCTGCCCAGCTTGCCGGCACTACCGTTAAGCTGCAGGGTAGCAAGCCCCATGGCGTTATCAGCATCGTTGTTTAAGATAAAACGCCCGTCGTCCATGGTGACTCGGCCAGTAAAATCACCGCCCGCAGCGCTGCTGTTAAAGGTGAATTCTTGGTTTCTGTTACCCAAATTAACCTTTAGCTCACCGCTCCCGGTTAATATGCGGGTAAAGTCTACATCGCCCGCCAGCGCAGAGGTTTTGAGGATAGAAAGCGTGCCGTTGGCGCCTAAGCTGACTTCACCGGCCGCACTGGCCAGATTGAGCAGAGAGTCTACCTGCAGGGTACCGCCAGTAACGTTAACGTTCGCTATATTGCTGCTGTTGTCGCTAATTTCGCCGGTCCAGATCAAGGTACCATCACCGGCTTTGGTAAAGGCATTCACCAACTGGCCGCTATCGTCCCAGCCGTTCATGCTGGCAGTTACGCCGGCATTCACCATAATACTGCCAGCCTGTTGCAGGGTGACATCGCGTTCAGATTCCAGATTGGCTGTAATCTGTAGGTTACCGCCGTTCAGTACGGTTTTATTGGTCGCGGAGCCATTCCCCAGATTCTCATCTGCCGATATTGCCACAATACCGTTTTGAATCTGCGTTTGGCCTGAATAGCTACTGCTGCCGCTTAAGGTTAGCGTACCCGTATTTTTCTTAATCAGGTCGCCGGTACCGCTGACGATTGCCGCCAGCGTCATTGCTGCGCTGTTGTCGACAATAAACTCTCCGGCGTTCTTAATCCCGGCTGTTTGGCCAATATGTTTGTTTTCACTGACCGTTAACGTCGAGGTTGAATCGATATCCATCATGCCGGTGAAGTTAGCGTTGTTGCCGCTAAGGCGAACATCACTCCCCCTGTAGCTGTTTAACTGTCCGCTGCCGGACACGGCGTTAGCAAAGGTGCCACTGGCGTTATCTAACGTGACCTGACCGTTTGCCACTACGCTGCCGGTACCGAGCGCCTTTACGTCTTGTAATAAGGCGCTGGCAGAGACGCCGACCGTGGTCATTGCACTTAGTGTATTGTTAGCGTTAGCGACTGTCAGGGTGCCGCCGGTCAAGGCCAGGTTACCGCTACCGGTTAAGCTACCGGATGACGTTCCGCCATTGGTTAAGGTTAAGGCACCATTGTTTAGGTTCAGCGTAGAGGTTGCTGCACCGTTCAGTTCACCGATAGTCTGGGAGTGACTATTCATATCTGCGATGGTGTTTATCGCTAAGTTTAATTTTGAAGTCTGACCAAAGGCATTATCGTTGCCTAAAATCAGCGTACCTTCTTTCAGATCGGTTTCTCCGCTATAGCTGTTATCCTGATTGCTCAGGGTAAGCGCATCAGATCCGTGACCTGCCAGAATGCCTAAATCTCCGGTTCCGGTCACTTTAGCGGATAACACTTTATTCAAGCTGTGGTCAGTATTGATCACCAGCTTGGTTGAGCCATTGGTCAATAAATCTAACTGGGTCAGACCATAACTGGCATATAAACCGTTAGCGATGGCGTTATCATCTTTGGTGGTTAAACGGTAATCATAATGCGCATTGGCAGCATGAGTACCGTTCTGGCTGATAGCTAACTCGGTGGCATCAGTAATCTCATTGCCATCTAGGCCAACCAGTTTCAACGCGCCTGCATCTCCCGTTACCGTAGCTGCACTCACTAGCTGGACTAAAGTATTCGTCTGCTGGTCCAGTAGACCCTGAGTTTGGTCAACTATCGGAGCGACCCCGTTATCAAAGCCGTCGCTATCAATTTGTACTTTACCGGTACCGCTGGCATCCAGCGTATTGGCCTGAATAAAGTTGTTAGACACCACCGAGTTTGGAATTGAAGTACCAAAGTTCACGGTTCCGCCACTCAATACCAGACCGCCAATAGCTTGTGAACCCTGCCCTACCGTAGTGATATTGTTTGCCATAACCGACAGGGTGGCATTGGTCAGCGCAGTCGTGTTGAGGTTTTGCAGCGTAAAGCGGTCGCTGTTCATCTTAACCTGGCCGGTGAACTGACTACCTGCATCTGAGCCAAAATCAAATGCTGTACCGGACTGAACGTCGATCAGGCCGCTGCCGCTCAGGCCGTGGTTAAGGGTATAGGCACCCGCAGGCGTGAAGACCAGAGACGAAGTGCTATCAATAGCGATACGCCCGGATGTCAGCGCCGAATCACCCATCTGAATAAGCCGATCGGTAGTAAATGCCGAGCCGTTCGTCAGGTTCAGCAGGTCAAAATGTTGAATATCATTGGTGTTGCTTAAGGTGTAATTGGTATTGTCGAAGGTCAGGCGGTCATTGCTTCCGCCAGTACCTGCATCAAGTGAATCAAAGGTGGCACTATTTTTTACCAGTACGCTGTTCTCACCGTTATTACCGGCAATAAAGTGGCCGATATGGGCGAGGTCTTTTAGCGTCAGGCTATTGTTGCCAGTACCGACAGTAATATCACCCGTAGTGGCATTATCCGTCACATCAACCTGATGATTACCGGTTCCTGACATCACCAGATTGCCAAGAGCCGTATTCTCACCGCTGACATCAACGGTATTGGCCTGATTGCCGGCCAATGTAACAGTGCCGATCTGTTTAGCCCCGCCTGACAGGGTCAGGGTATTAGCCCCCCCATTGGCTAAAATATTCCCATCGACTTTACCACCGGTTAGGGTGATTAAATTATCGCCGCTGGAAAAGTCTAAGAAGCCGGTAATATCACCGCTGTTAGTGAAGGTTTTATCGCCGGTATTAGACATCCCAATGGCCGCCCTATTGGCGGATGAAGCCTGAATAGTACCGCTGTTGGTAATGACCTCGGCATCATCCACATTCAGCACGTTACCCGTTGCAGCCGTTGAGGCTGACGTCAGTATGCCGGAGTTAGTTACCGTTTTCGCTCCGCTGACATTAATCGCCGAGCCACCGGTAGCACTAGTAACATCAACGCGAACATTGGTGTTCACTTCGCGGTCATTACCGTCTAATAACGCGGTTATTCCGCTCCCGCTACCCGTGACTTTAATGGTCAGTTCTTCTGATTCGGATAAGTCCAAATTAGCCGCAACATCGCTACCGTTTTCATTCTGATACAGAATGCCAGTACCGTTGGTGACAGCTATGGTGCCGGAGTTCTCTTTCGATAGTGCGGCACCGGTCTTAATCCCGATCCCGCTACCGCCCATTTTTATATCGGTGTTATCTAATCTAATACCGCTAACGCCGGCAACGTTATGAATACCAATACCTCGGGCTGATGGGTCACTCATATCGATAATGGTGTCAGCCACGTTGAGGTGCGTTGCGCCGGCATCTAATAAAATTCCGTCAGCAGTGCCTTTGGCTACAATGGTACCGACGGTTGAGACCGCGCTTAAATCCAGACCGGCTCCGGCGCCGACCCGAATAGCCGCAAGCCCGTCTACAGCGGTAATGGTGCCTGAATTGGTCAGAGAACTGTTGGCACCGCTAATATGAATAGCCGTGCCGTTAGCCAGAATATTACCCTGATTAATGACGTGGCCGTTGTTCAGATCGATGGCGGTATGGTGAGTACCAAGCGAAAGATCTATCGAGCCAGTATTGGTTAGTGAGCCCCCATTCTGGGCGACAAAAGCCGTTGAACTGTCACTTCCCGCCAGTGAAGTTACTGAGGCACCGCTATTGATAGCGCTATCTTCCCCGGTGACTTGGCCGACAATCGACTGATTATTTTTAATCACGAAGGCTGAGCCTTGCTCAACCTCTACGCTGCCAGCATTTTCCGCCAGAATACCAATCGCGTTTTCACCGATGGTCAATTGGCTGCCTGATTTTAGCGTAGCTAAAGAGCCCGTACCGTTAACACGAATAGCCGACGTCTCTTTACTACTATTGGTTAGGCCAGCAAGCCCCATAGTCAGGCTGCCTTCCATTGTCGCCCCGTCGGTGACGTAGAATAGGGTAATGCCATCTCCGGTAACCTGATTTGAGGTACTGGCCTGACTTATAATTTTAGAACCGGCACCCTCAGCCCAGAATGCAATCTGGTCCGATTTCGCGCTGTTAAAATTGATAGCCGTATTGTCGGTAAAGGTAATCTGGCTACCGGCGCTGGCATGTACGCCAATGCTACCGCTACCGTTAAGATTAATGGCCGACGGCGTTGTGCCATCGCCCATGGTAACTAATACCTTGCTACCGCTGGCCCTAACTCCGGTAGAGCGGGTGCTATCGTTAGTATTCACCCAGTCACCGTTAAGGGTGATATTTCCGGTAGAACTTAAGCGGGTTTCCGTGCTGTTGGCGGAGGCCTGCAAACCGACGCTGCCCACACCGCCCAGCGTAATATTTCCGCTATTAACGCCGGTCGCACCTTCTCCAACCTGAATACCGATGCTGTTTTCGCCGCTAAAGGTAATATTACCGGTGTTGGTTAAGGTTGCCATATTACGTGCAATATATCCGATAACACTGGCCAGACTAGAATTGAGGTTAGCTTTAGTGGTTAACGATGTGAGTTTTTTCTCCACATCGCTCATATTTGTTTCTGCGTCGGCCAGATCATGACCCTGCCCGTCAGCAATACCGGCAGTTGCACCTTCACCGAGCAAATGGATATTAGCCGTATCGCTGATCGTGCCATTAGCGCCGCCTTCAATTAAGAAGCCAGTGGCATCTTTACCCTTCACATTGACGGTCATTCCGCCGGAATTGACGGTAGTGCCGAGGCCCGTAGCCGTAATCACGGTAGACTTCTCACCGGATGCTGACATCGTTGAGGTGGCGGCAGAGGAGCCGGTAAAGCTGGCTCCGCCGTCCAGACGCATTAGAGTTGAATTTTTAGTCGTAACATCCTGACTGCCGGAACTGGTATTATTAATCGCCGATCCGGAGCCATAAACAAAGTAACCGATTTGATTTTCACCGTCGGCAAAGGTGACCTGGCCGGTACCGGATAGGTTAATGGTGCCTTTATTTCTGGCATGAACGCCAATCGCGCCCTGTCCCTTGAGGTTTACCGTGTTGGCAATGTCTACCAAAGAATTGACGCCTTCAGACCATGCGCCGTAGTTACGCAGCCCGGTTGACGGGTCAGCACCGCCGGTAATATTAATCGTGCCGCTGGAGATAACCTGACCGCCGGAAAGGGTTTTGATACCAATGGCATTAACACCGGTAATATCAATAGTTCCGGTGTTGTAAACCCCCCGAGAGTTGTCAACCGCCAGTATTCCCGTATTAGTCTGAGGTGTAAAATTACCCTTGTCGCCGTCACCGGCAATAATAATGCTGCCACTGTTAACAACCTGACCGCCGTTGGTAATGTTCGCGGTGTAGATGGCGGATGAACCCTCAACCTTACTGCCCAGAGTAATGGTTCCTTGATTATCAACCTGAGAAGCACCGTATGCATATATGCCGTAAGAGCCGGGCTTAACATAGGTCAGATCGCCATTCTCAGCAAAACCAATATTAATATGGCCACCGCTAGCATTAGTAAACGTGGAGTTAGCCCCGTTTACCCGCACCGCCTGAACATTACCCACTGCGTTACGGCCTTTATTGCCCTCGGTTATTCCGGCATTAATAACGTGGTTGTTGACCCCTTCGGCTCCGTCGGTCAGGGTTAATCCGTAGTTTGTACCGTTTGCTACGCCGGACCAATAGGCCGGATTGATATTTAATACACCATCATTAATAAACTTGCTGCCAGAACCGTGAACGTCGATACCATTTGCCGGAATTCCGCTTGCCAACACCCCCGCCGTTATACGGTTTTTATTGGTAAATGTTGAGCCGGTCTGAACTTTTGCGGCGAAGAAGCCGACCTCGATTTCGCCATTGTTAATACCAATAGCACGGTCTTCAAGGCGGAATACGCTAGAATTGCCTGACACACCCCGCGGGTCACCCGTGATTCTCCCCGTTGAAGTTAACTCGACGGTAGCTTTGGGGCCTTTGCCATACAGTAGCGCCACCATGCCCGGAGCTGTATTTAATATGGCGGTATCCGCATCAGTCGGGATTTTGTTAATCACATAATTTGTGGTTTGAGAGGTATAGGCTTTAGCTAACTCAGATTTATAATCGTCATAATCCAGTTTATTATCACCTAACTGAGCGATTAGCCAGTTGTTATAGTTTTGAAACTCAGCCAGCGAATTGACGGTATAGCTACTGCTGTTAAAGGTAGTAAACGTGCCGTTGTAGGTGTCTTTCTGCGCCGCATAATTCTGAGTCGGAGCCGCTAAAAAATCGACTTCTGACTGAAACTTAACCTCATTTTTCGATACCCAATTTGCCTGAGCGGTACCCGCTCCAGTTCCGTCAGCAAATACGAACTGGGTATCCCTGACTCCGCCACCGATAACTTGTGTACCTGCATCAATATTAGCAACACCACTGGTTACCGTAACAAAACGACTTTTAGCATATACATCCGCTGGGCCACTGCGCATCACGGCAAAGCCAGCATTGTCATAGCCGGAATTCCACTCACTCATCACCGTTGAGTCATACACGGCGACCGTTTTGCTGCTGCCGGTTATCTTGTCAGTAACCGTAATGATCTTACTTAATGTTCCATGATTTATTTTTTTGTCAGAGTCTGAAATTAATGGAGTATTGCCCTGCAGATAGCCTGCATTAGCATTGATAAGATCATTAATTGAACTATAGGATGCCTGAGAGCCGCTGGCGATCTTAAAGAGATCCGGGCCTTTAACGTCATAGGTTTTACCATCACTGATGGTGACGCTACCGTTACCAAAATTATTCGCTGCCGAGGTCCATGATGAACCGAGGTCGCAGGTGAGTGCAACATCGTCACACGCATTAGCCCCTAATGCTGAGCCAGAAACTATCGCTGCTAATGCTATACCGGACAACGCCTTAGAGGAGGCGCTTTTTACTTTTCCACGACCTAGCTCAGATGTTACAACCCACTGCATTAACGTACTATTCCAGATGATTCTATATATCTTATTCATGTTTATTTTCCATCTAATAAGTTAGTAGATTAAGCCGAGCGTAAAAGAGGCTGAAGGTCTGACTTTTAACGTGGTCACTTTAAATTAATGAGTGATAGAGTGATGAATCATCGGGAATGTGAAGGCGTGATTTAGTCTTAGCTTGCTATAACTAAATATGGAAATAGATATTGATTTCATGGTGTGAAGTTCCTTTTCATTGGGGTGTATAATGAATATTCATCCATCTATATTATTGTGATGAATGAGTTACCCCTATTGAGTACAATTCCAGAAAATTATTTTTTCTTTATATTTCAGTCAAATACAATAAAATATTGTTGAATCTCTCTATATAAAACAGAAACAACTCATTAAGTGTATAATTTAACCAAGCCAATATCAACGTATTTGATATGTACAAAATTTGGTTTAAATCAATATTATTTTTTTAGAATAAAACGCCTATACGATTAAATAAAAATTGAAACAATCTTTATTTAAAAAATTTACAACAATATTTAATTGTAAATTAAAAACAGAAAATTGTTAATGAAATGTTTTATTTATTACGCTTTTAAATAACAAGTAACGTTAAAAATCCTGATTATATTAACGATATAAATATATTAAAATCAGCATTTCACTCAAGAGCAGGGAAGTATATTTTTCAGAACACAGCATGAAAAACTATTTTTACCTTAATAATAGCGACAATTAATAATAAGCAAGGTAATCTTTTGTATTGTAAGGTATAGAGGAGCGAGCTAATTTCTTCATTGTGAAAGTTTTATTATCATAAGGGGGTAATAGATTCCGGAGTCATATTTAACGGGTAACCGGTTTCAGTACTAAAATCAAAATCGACAGCATAGGTGCTCACCAAACGGCGTCACCGTATAGGTAAACCCAGTCACGTAACAGATATACCAACGGCTATCTTATATACTCGCCCGGCGTGAGTTGATAACGATACACTTGCGCCGTGACCCGCTGTTGAAGTAGCGGTTCTAACAGGCTCAGCTCCCAAATGATGTCATGATACCGAACCGGATATACCATCGGGCTCTCTGTCAGGCGGTTTATCTCGGTACTCACTCAGCCGATAACTCAAACAGCTGTTATCGGGTTTCACACTGTCGCAGGATGCCTTCTACCATCGCTGACAGCTTTAATATCCTTATTCATCCGTAAACCTTACCTACAAACTTTCTTTCAACTGGCCGAGAAAAACCTCGATCTGATGGTCAATACCATCATCTTTTATATGAATCATATCGCCGACAAGCAGATTATTATCCACTACCACCTGATATTGGCCATCGCCTGGCTGTACGGTTATTTGATATTGGCTGCTGCCTTGTTGATAGGTCATTGAAACCTTAGGCCAACTGGCGGGAAGGCGCGTATGAATAGTGATAAATTCACCATGACGCTGCAACCCTAACAATGATTCAGTAATTAATCGATAGGTCCAGCCAGCCGAGCCGGTATACCAACTCCAGCCACCGCGTCCGGAGTGAGGATCTACTGCGTAGATATCAGCAGACATGACATAAGGCTCGACTTTATAACGTTCAACCCCAGCATCATCGAGGCTGTGATTGATCGGGTTAATCATCGACATCAGTTGCCATGCGCGTTCGACTTCCCCCATTTCAGCAAATGCCATAACGGCCCAAATCGCGCCGTGGGTATATTGACCGCCATTTTCCCGCACGCCGGGTAAGTACCCGCCGATATAACCGGGATTAGGGCCGTTGCCGTTAAACGGAGGCATAAGCAATTTAATTAAGCCTGCATCGCTATCAACCAACCGTTGGTCCAACTGCTGCATTCCCTGCTGGCTGCGCTCAGGGTCTCCTGCACCGGATAATACCGACCAGCTTTGGGCGATAGCATCTATTTGGCACTCCTTGGCAGTATGAGAACCAAGTGGATCTCCGTTATCGAAATAGCCGCGGAGATACCATTCGCCATCCCAGCCGTGGTCATGCAAATTTTGTTTAAGCGTGGCGGCCTGTTTCAAACATAAGGTTTCGGTCTCAATATCATTGAGCTGCTGTGCTAATGTGCCGTAGCGTTGCAACACGGTATAGAGGAAAAAGCCTAGCCAAATACTTTCTCCGCGCCCTTCTAACCCAACCATGTTCATGCCGTCATTCCAGTCACCACCGCCAATTAACGGTAACCCATGCTTGCCAAAGGTTAATCCGTATGTAATTGCCTTAACCCCATGCTGCCAAAGCGTTTCTTCAATCGAACTTATCGTCGGGTGTTCATAGCTGGACTCTTCGCCAGGATTGAGCCTGCGGGCTTCAAGGTAACCGACCTTCTGTTGGAGAATAGTGGTATCACCGGTCACTTTAACGTAGTGGCAGATAGCCAAAGGCAACCACAGGTAGTCATCAGAGCAGCGAGTGCGGACACCATTGCCCAACGGCGGATGCCACCAGTGCTGGACATCTCCCTCAATAAACTGGCGTGAGGCGCATAATAAAATTTGCTCGCGCATCTTTTCTGGCGCGGTATGGGTGAGAGCCAGGCTGTCTTGCAACTGATCGCGAAATCCATAGGCTCCGCCGGACTGGTAATATCCGCTGCGCGCTAACATCCGGCAGGCTAGCGTCTGATACATAAGCCAGCCATTGGTTAGCAGATTAAGTGCCGGGTCGGGGGTGGATATTTGAATTTTATCTAATATTTGGTGCCAGTGATGGTGAATATGGCTTAATTCTGCGTTAGCAGCCTTCTCACCCAGAAACTGATGAATTAGCGCCTGCGCATCTTGAACATTCTGGCCTAACCCTAAGGTAAAGATAAAGGTACGCTGATCGCCGTTAATCAAGGTCGTTGCCGACTGGACGGCAGCGCACGGATCTAATCCGGCGCCCGTTTTATTAGATAATCGCCGTAGTTTCAGCGCTGCCGGATCGGCCGGTGAGCCATTACGCCCTAAAAACTCACGTCGGTCGCCGCTGACTGAACAATGGGCTCCGGTAACGGCAAAGAATGCCGTTCTGTCTGCACTGTCACTACTGTAATAGTTGGTTGCCAGTACGCCACAGCCGTTAGGGACTTGGGCGCTAGATGTCACCACATGCATTGATGATTTTGAGCGTAAGCTCCCGAGCACCCACTCAACGTAGCCGGTTACTGACAATGACCGGCTGCGGCCAGAGTTGTTGGTCAGGGTGAGAATAAATAATTTAACCGGGGAATGTTCAGCGACCATCACCGTAAATTCACTGTTAATACCCGTTTCTTGGTGCTCAAATACGCTATAGCCAAAGCCATGACGGGTCAGGTAGCTACCCTGGCCGCGTATAGGCAGAGGCATTGGAGACCACAGGTCTCCGCTCTCTTCATCTCTCAGGTAGAAAGCTTCGCCGGAACTGTCGCACACCGGATCATTTTCCCATGGCGTTAGTCGATATTCATGTGCATTTTCATACCAAGTATAAGCTTGGCCACTTTCAGACAGAACGGTACCAAATTCCGCATTGGCGATAACGTTAGACCAAGGTGCCGGCGTATTTTTACCGTCCTCCAGTATAATGTGGTATTCACGCCCGTCGGTTGAAAATCCGCCGAATCCATTAAAGTAGGTTAGGTTTTTAGCATCAAACTGGCGGATAGGTTGCTGATTATGAAGTATGTTAACCTTAGGGATCAGCGGCTGCTGAATGGATAAGGTTGCCTGCATACGCAGGTTGATTTGTTCAAGAATCCCTCCGCTTTGGTCATCAAATACAATGCAGGCGACGCTCATCAGTAAGATTCGGTCTTCCTGAGAGATCTGCTCTCCGTTGCGCACCAGTATCCTGCCGAATTTATTGTTCCGATCGCTTTGGGCATCTGCGGCAATCAGATCAACAATTTGATTTTGCAGGTCCTGACGGTAGCCGCCCATATTTTCGTTAATAATCACCAGATCGGCGCATAATCCCTTCTGGCGCCAGTAGTTATGCGCGCGAATTAGCGTAGTGACTATATTCATATTTTGGCTATCCGTGATGGTGAGCAGAACAATAGGTAAGTCACCAGAAATGGAGTGCCCCCAGAGGGACGATTGCCCGCGTCGGTTTTGCGCAATCACGCGTGGATCGGCCCGCAGTTCACGTGATGGAAATAGCACGGCGCTCGCAAGGCGATTAAACAGATTGGCATCGTCTTCGTTAGCATTGATCTGACGCAGTACCACCTGACTGTGGGATTTCACCATTTCAAAAGCGCGGTCAGCCAGATGGCTATCACGGTATTTTTCCATCAAAGCTAAAATTGTATGGCGATCTTGGGTTACGCCATAAATTGCATCAATAATAACCGCTACCCCGGGTTCAAGCCTGATACGCTGACGTATTGCCACAATAGGATCGAGCACAGGTCCTGAACTATTACTGAGTGCCCCTGCATTTTTCAACGCCTGTGGGCTGGCGGGCGTATGTCCGCGCCCGATAAACTTCGCCCGATCGGTTTCAAATGAGGTTTCCCGACTGATCTCACCATGTATCACCATCATATGAAGCAGCCACGGGCACTGTTCATCAGGTTCCCTTTGGCGTCGATGGCATAAAATAGCTTCGTGCTCGGGTATCAATTCGGTTTGAATAAACAGATTATTAAATGCCGGATGAGCTAATTCATTGGCAGCGGGAGCCAGTACCACTTCCGCATAGGTGGTAATTTCAATTACCCGGGCATTGCGCCCTCGGTGGATTAAGGTCATACGGCGTAGTTCAACGTCGTCTTCCGGTGATACCACAATTTTAGTTTTTACGCTGAGGCTGCCCTCAGTACGTTTAAACTCCGCGCCGGCATCAGTAAGCTCAACGTGATAGTGCGTTGATTTTTTACCGACCGGCTGCCAAGTACTGCTCCACATCTCACCGGTTTTAGGGTCGCTGAGGTAACAGAATGTTCCCCTGCTATCTTTGGTAGAATCTTCACGCCATCGGGTCAATGCGATGTCTTTCCAGCGGCTATATCCCCCTCCGGCCTGTGTGACCATCAGGTGATAGTTGGCATTAGAAAGTAGCTGAACTTCCGGGATCGCGCTGTCAACGTTATTGAATTCACGAATATCATAAGTTGCCGATTTAAGCCGACCTTCATAAGATTCAAACTGGCGTCGCGGGCTATAAAGCTCAACGGCATCGGGCACCCTCTCCTATAAGAGGAGCCGAGCTGATTGAAATGATGGATTGGCCGCAAAGCGATCGACCATCGGTGCATCGAGCAGCAAATGGGACAGTGCGAGAAACCCCATTCCCTGATGGTGAGCCATATATGACTGGACTATCGCATAGACCTGACCACGAGCCATGCGAGAGGCGGTGTAATCCAGCGCTTCATAAAATCCAAACTGGCCTCTGGCGCCATTTTTTTCCAGTACCAGTAAGTTATCGTAGGCCTGCTGAGGCGCAATAATCAGCGCCATAAGAGTGGCATAAGGCGCGATAACAACGTCATCCCCCAGCCCGCGCCTCAACCCTAGCCCCGGAACGCCAAACGCGTGATACTGATAATTCTGCAGTGGATCAAAAGAGTCATAGCCGGACTCTGAAATACCCCAAGGTACCCCGCACTCTTTGCCCCAATCAATCTGGCGATCGACCGCTGACTGGCACATACGGGTTAGTAAGGTGTCAGGATAGGCGGGCATAATCAGCTGTGGCATCAAATATTCAAACATTGAACCACTCCACGACATAAGAGCGGGTTGATTATTAATCAGGGTAAACAGCCGGCCTAAAGCAAACCAGCTTTTCATCGGTAATTGGTTTACGGCAATAGCATAGAAGTTGGTGAGGCGAATTTCAGAAGGCAGGAGATCGTACTTACCGCTATCCATTTTGGTGATGTCACAGTTATAGCCCACGCTAAGCTGTTTGCTGGCTTTGTGGTACAAAAATTGGAAATCCATAATCGCGTGGTTATTCAGCCGTTCTTCCAACTCGGCCAAAATGGCTAACCGCTGGTGGGCAAGCCTGATGGCTTGTTGCATATTGGTCAGTTGCTGTGAGGTGATAGTCGCTGTTTGCTTATCTGCCACGGCGAGCCAACAAATAGACGGCAGGACTTTTAAGTCAGTGCTGAGGTCAATCCAGCTCAATAATAGAGACCATTCCTGGTAAATCAGGCTGAGCTGTTTATGGAGTTTTTCCAACCAGTCATTTAAAACGCTGTCTTTATTGATGTCTAAGCGTTGCAGGCTGGACACTAACGTAATCAGGCTACTTAGCCGTTCAAATATGGCATGGGTTGGAAGAGACGCGATTTCAGACAGGCCTTTACGCATCTGTTTTAGTTCACCGGGTGCAGCCTTGCCCCAACGATTTTCAATAATCGATAATGTGTCATTCAGTCCGGCCACTATGCGCGGAATATCGAGTATCGGCTGATTTTTTAGCTCGCGTAAGCCAGAGCTGAGCGTTAACAAATGCCCGGCAAGATTGCCGCTGTCGACGCTGGAAATATAACGAGGGCTTAGCGGTGCCAATGTTCGAGTGTCGTACCAGTTATACAAATGGCCGCGGTAATGCTCCATTTTGTCCATGGTATCCAGCGTTAGCGTGATGCGCTGTAATACCTCACCTTGGGGAATATAGCCAAAGTCCCATGCTGTCAGGTTAGCCAATAACGACAGGCCGATATTGGTAGGTGAAGTACGGTGAGCAATAGTCGGTATCGGTACTTCCTGATAATTATCCGGCGGTAACCAGTTTTCTTGCTGATTGGCAAAGGTTTCAAAGAATGACCAGGTTTCTCGGCTAATCTGGCGCAGAAAATGGCGCTGCCGATCGTTGATCTCAATCGATGAACGGATAGGTTTCCTGCTTAGCCAACTGAGTAAGAGGGGAGCAGTAAGCCATAAGAGTGCAAAGGGTAAGGCACCAATGAGCATGATTGGATTATATTGCGCGGTCAGTAATACCAGTAAGATAGCAGCGACCGGACTTATCCACATGGTGCGATAAAAATCTATCGGCCGCGGTGAAAAACCCGTTTTGCCCTGCTCAAAGCTGGTCCATTCCTGAAGGTCACGTTTGCTGATCGTTAGCCGCCATAGCGTCACTAAAATAGCCTGTACCGAGTATGCACTTTCATGCGCCAGGGTTACCAGATGCAAACTAATGTGAGACAGGCGTTTTAGCGTGCCGTTGAGCACAATATTAACGTGCTGTACCAACGGGCGACGGCGTGGCTTGCTGATTAATCCTTGTAATAACACCAATAAGGTTGGAAACAGTAACATAACGGCTAAGGTCAATAGCCAGAACAGCGAATTAGCGCCCATGCTAAAGCTACTGAACACTAGTACCAACAAAGCCGGAGCGACCAGACTACGGCGCAAGTTATCGGCAATTTTCCATCTTGAAAGGAGGCTGAGAGGGTTAGCGATACGGCTGCCGTCGGCCGTTCGGACCCGCAAGCGTAGCCAGTTAATTAACTGCCAGTCTCCGCGGATCCACCGGGTACGTCGGGTAACGTCAACCAGATAGTTAGCCGGATACTGCTCATAAAGTAATACGTTACTCAAGAGCCCGGAGCGCCCGTAGCATCCCTCTAACAGATCGTGGCTGAGTACCAGATTGTCCGGGCACACGCAGTCGGTCGCACGGATAAACATATCGACATCATAGATACCTTTACCAACAAACGAACCTTCCTGAAACAGATCCTGATAAATGTCGGAAGACATTAACGAGTATGGATCATTACCGGGAATACTACTGGACATTGCCGCATAACGGCTCTGCCCATAGCGTGGAATTTCTTCCGCTAAACGAGGTTGTAAAATGGTATAGCCACTCACGATGCGCTTATTTTTGGGGTTATATACAGGATAGTTGAGTGGGTGCGCCATGGTCGCCACTAGCTGGTGGGCAGTTTCGCGCGGCAGTATTGTATCGGTATCGAGAGTAATCACATACTTTACGTTACTGAGTATTTCGTGATGGTTACCGGCAATAGTCGAAAATTGATCTTTCGAATGGCGCAACCACAGGTTTAACGCTAATAGCTTACCGCGCTTACGCTCATAGCCCATCCATGCATTTTGCTGTTCGTTCCATTCACGTTCCCGATGCAACAAAAAAAATGAGGTTCCATAATTATTGGGATAGCGCTGGTTAAGCTGTTCTATCCGTTGTATTGCATAGTTTAGTAACTCTGCATCACCGGGCAGGCTCTGTGTCGGTGCATCAGTAAAGTCGGTGAGTAACGCAAAATGTAGATTTTGCATCGCGTTACCCAGATAGCAGACTTCCAGACTGTTGATCAACTTATCAGTACCTTCCCTATCGATCAGCAGGCAGGGCATAACGATTAGCGAGCGAAACTGGGATGGAATTTCACAGGAGAAATCCATGCGAGGTAAAAGTTTCGGCTTTTTGAGCCGATTAGCGATTTCACTCTGTAAGTTAATGGCGAACTGACTAACGACAATCACAGTTGGGATGATAAGTAACCAGAATAGCCAATTAGAGCTACTGAAATCAGTATTGGATAACAGATAGCTGCTACCGATAATCGTCACTAAGCTCAGGCTACCTAGCCATATTAATAGGAATGATTTGCTGAGGCTTGCACGCAGCCTGGCCAGCGGTGAAAAACGAACGTTAAGACGTTTCTCCAGTTCTGTACGGCCTTTATCAATTAAGTAGTAGCCAACGTGACGCCTGCATCCTTGGTCTGTGGTAGCCAACGCCATTGATAATACATGTTGGGCGACTTCCGTTTCACTGTACTGGCAGTGGCGAGACAGTATTTCAATAATATGCCGGTAGCGATCGCGGGTATCGAAATGCATCTTGGAATAAATTTCAGCGGGATCTTGGCTTAGGGTTTGCTCAACCAAGCTGATCGTTTCGGCAAACTCAGCCCAGTTCATATCACTTAGCTGACGAAGGCTGGTAATGCTGTTACTGACTGAAAGCTGGCTGTTAGCCAACTGTTGGTTAAAGGTAAGAATGATCTGATCGCTGGTTAATCCCACTTCAGACAGTCGTTGTTCGACCCACGTCAGTGGGAGGGCCAGCATTTTACCATGGCCTTTTAAACAACGAACCAGTTCGGCGACGAAGGCGCTAGCTCTGGGAGGATTTGAGCTTGCCATGTTGGCGATAACAATGATCAAATTGGCCGGGTCGTTTTCGGCACTATCGAGCATTTTAGTTACCCAGCTATCGGCTAAATTTCGCTCTTGCTGAGTGACCGCAATTTCGATACTGACCCGCCTTAGGTTTTCAATCAGTGCCAGACGGAGCATAGCAGGAAAGGCCCATAGTTCACCCAAGGTCAAAATTGATACTTTTTGGTATGCTGCAATATAGCGGGTCAGGCTGGCGGTGTCCCAGCGCCCGTCGCTGTGAGCAATGGCCTCAGTGGCAATATCATAAATACGCGGACAGTTATGGGGGGAAGACAGTTGAGGCAGCCCTTTACCGAAGTTCTTCGGCAAGTGATGGCGTACCAGACGGATCTGTTCTTCAACCAAATAGTAGTTATCCAGCAGCCACTCCGCAGCAGGGGCAATACTGGCGTTTCCCGCAGTACTCAGAATATGGCAACTGCGAGTCAATACTGCTTCATTGTCATCAAGGCGTTTTAATAGATAGTAGGGAACTTTTTTGCTGGTCAACTGATGTGAATGGGCCAACTTTTGCCCGTAGTGTTCCATCTGGTCGATAGAAAATAACTCAGATTCTATTATTGTCTCGACCCTGTGCGTCTCCATTGAACTCTGACGTCCTTTTGCGGCACGATCCAGAGTGGACTTCGGCTTAAACCAATTAATAAAATTCATTTTCACTCAAACACTCCGTAGCGTAACAGACACCAATAGGCAGTCGCTGAAACGGAAAAAATAGTGCGAAAATCGTGAAGCAGGATGGGTAGAAAACTTCACAGCAGGATGGGAATTTGGGAAGGGTATATTCTGACTATAGCAAAAATTAGCGAAAGAAGCTTATTTATTAGTCAATAAAATGCCAGATACCCATACGAATGGAATTTTATATTGGATTAAGCGGAGGCTATCGTCTGAGGAGCGGGCTAAAGAGCGCAGTAAAATCAGTGATGAGGGGGAAAGGCAACGTTGAATGTAGTCAGGGCTGAGTATTTTCTTACTGCGCAGGCTTATCTTATGAAGGAATAACATATTTAATTGTCCGGTCAGTAACGTATTAATTCCTCTCGTCCTATCACCGCACGCTTTCAAATTACTTTACCTGGAAGCAGGTACCAAAAAACTCACATTCGACAGCCCTAACCTGACTCAATAAAAATCTTGCGAGCCCTGCTTCAAGCTATATTCTCCGGACTTGTCGTAGGGGCTGCGTTTCTCAATGATCAGGTTACCCGCTTGATTCTATCGTTGTGATTGAGACTATTATAACATCACCATTTATCACGGATATACAGGGGTCTCTGCGTTCTCAGATCTGCCACATATAGTACATTGCCCGACAAAATCGCGTATAGAACCGCCTGCATTAGCCCAATTATTCGCATTTTCGCATTAAAGACAGAAGCTCAGCACCGACTGACTCAATGCGCTGATGCAGCCATACAGTTACGATTACACCGTTGGCCGAAGGCTGCGCTCTGCGAGTTACCTGACAGCTTCCATGGCGTTGGAGGCATAAAGCTGAGTGGAATAATAGCTCCTGAGCTCATCATTAAGACGCTGATAAATTAAAATAAAATACGCCAACAGCCACGACGACTCTCTTATACTGAAGATTCTCCGATAACATTGATATCATGTTGAAAAATATCTGCTCTTCGCTTTCTATTCAATCTAGTTGAATTATCCACTGACAAGAGATTAAATACCCAAAATAAGTAACTTATCAATTCGTATAGAGGGGATATCCCCTTCCGGGATCACTGTTGAGTGAAATTCTTATCCTCCATTGTTATCAGTTCCAATCTAAATGTGATATATGGTTAAAATTGATAAATAAAACATCAAATAAGTTGCCATTTTAATTTACATGGGAATTATTATTTTTTAATTAATTTGAATGATCATTATTTTTACGTTGTTTTCATTAAAATTGTAAATTAACGTAAATGAGTGTACTTTTATCTCCACAACAAATAACTCATTGATTTAATTTATTTTTATTTTATTGCGACTAATTCACCACAAATATATCTCATTGTATTTTAAGGTTTTTCTTATTTACTTCCCTAGGCTTACTTTTTTGATTCAATATTGTTTCGTGGTAATATTATATCCAGATTGAATCTGTTTTTAAATAATTAACCTGACTTTTGTAAGTGTATTTTATTTATTGACCTCAGTTCTATTTGAGTTGGTTTTAAAATAACCAAAACAAAGGATTCTATGAATTTAAGTAAAAGGAATTATTTTAGTGAACAAATTTTATGAAATTATTTTTTTTAGCCACTTTGGGTTGAAGCATCGAAAAAAAGAGAACACATCAAAAGTATTTGTTGGGTTTGTTCTCACTTCATTAAGATCCACATTCCTCTTTATCGCTGCTTGCAACAGCATCCGCAACTTATCTTTAAATAATATTCGATGTGTCTCAATGCAAACCGTATGAAACATATCTACTAGCTATTATTTTCAGCTCACAACGATCCAGGCTTTATGTTTAAGGCTCTACTCTTTCGTTCTGAAATCGTATGATTAATCCCAGAGTGTCAATATGAATAAAATTTTTAAGGTTATTTGGAATACCCAAATACAAATGTTTGTTGTTGTATCCGAACTGGCTAAAGGATACTTCTGTTGTTCATCAACCCGAGCTAAGCGTGTATTGGAATCCAAGACTCGCCATCTTTTGCTTACACCGCTGACACTCGCTATGGGGGTGCTTTTCTCACCCTCATCTTTTGCTGCAGATATTAACGTGTATGATTTTAAGCCAACCGATTCAACCGAATTTGTGATATCAGGAACCAATAATAACCTGATTGGTAGTTTTGCATCGGTGGATAAAGGTGCCACGGGCTCTCAAAATATGACGCTGGGAAACGCGTGGGCCAACAATCTGTTAGGGGAGAATGGCGAACTGGTTGAACAAAACAACATATTTAGAATTGGTTCACAAAGTAAAGTCATTGATTACATGGATCCGATCACCGGAAGTCAATATTCCATGCGAGTCTACAGTAGTGATGGCATGTACGTGTCGCCTTTAGCGGATTTTCGTATCGTGATTTCAACTGCAGTAGGGAAGGACGGTCAGTATGTTGATCGTAATCTTTATCAAATTAATTCAGGGCATTCGTTAAATGTTAACGTTGGCTCTACGTCAGCTGATTGGATAAACCTGAGTGATAACAGCTTTTCAGCCATACTTAAAAGCTCCGATCCTACGCAGAACAATGCGGCTGTTTTTCATCTCAAGGCTACTACGGATGATAAAGCTGAGCTTCACTATAATTCAAAAACTGTCGTGCAGTTAGGCAATGATAACAATAATTACAAAGGTCCGAGTAAAGCGGTTGCTAATGCTGTGCTGGATAAGTTTATCGGTAAATTTTCAAGCGTGCTTGGTGCACAAGATGTTAATACGCTTGAACAATTTCAAGATTATAACAACGCGTTGATTAACGCACTGCAGAACGGAAAAATACGCCTGACAGAGAAGCAGTATAGTGATGAACTGAATAAGGCCAGGGATACTAAGGCCTACCCTATTTATGCCAGTGAAAACGGAATACCCGATGATGATGCTATTCGGGCGTTAGTGAATCGAGATGTTGTCTCTTATATTCATGCGGATGGAAAGCAGGCAGTGGTGAATATTGAGCGTGATGGGAATATTCAACTGAATAGGTCCGATGCCTCTTTAGTTAGTCTGGAGAATGGCGCAACGCTGATAAATAACGGCACACTGGGTTCCGCCAATAATACGTTGCGTGGCGCCTATGTTGTTGCGGTCAGAAATGGCTCCATGCTGCAAAACAACGGCGTAATTGATGCAGGCACTAATGATGAGATGGCCAATGCGACGGGCAGTAGCGCTGCCATCGTAGCCGGGGGAATGCATACCGCTATCGTGGCTAATGGTGCATCAACGGTGAATAATAATATTAACGGCATCATCAATCTAGCTACCAGCAGCAGCCAATACAGCAACTTTGGGGTAATTCTTAGTAACCAGTCAGTAATGAATAATGACGGGGTGATTAACGTTGCGGCAACCGCTCAGATAATAACTCAAGGGAACCCAATATCGACGGGTGCTATTGTTAATCAGCAGTCGACGTTTAACCATAATGGTTTGATTTACATTGGCCGGCAAGCGCAACGCCTACCTACCGATATCGTGCAGGACCTGAGAATTGAAGGTACATCTATCGGTGTTCAGGTGTCTGGCATCGGAATTTATCGTAGTACTGACGATTCAAAAATAGTTATTGGTTCTCAAACAACCGGCGCCAATGCCATTGTTGTTTCTACGGTATCCTCCAGCTCACCGACAATCGATCAGAAAGGCACTATTGATATTAATGGTGCGGTTTCAGGTACATCGGTGATTGTGAATAAAGCGATAGAAGTAGGTAAAGGAACTCATCAATCTAACGTTGTTAATAGCGGGGTCATTAACCTTAACGGCCTTAACGGTATAGGGATTGATGCACTTGCCGGCGGTAAAGTGACCCATAGCGGCGTTATCAATGTTAATGGCGGATTAGATCCGGTCTCTCGTTACGCTAACTACGGTATCCGTGCTGATGGTGCGGGTTCTCTGGCGCAGGTCTCCGGCGTAGTGAATTTACTGGGCGAGGGAAATATTGGTATTCAGGCACGTAATCAAGGTGCGATAGATGTTACTGCTGATGGTGCAGTGAATTTTGTGTCCGGCAAAAACCAGACTGGGTACTTTATCTACGGTGCCGGTTCGACGGTAAAGAATGCCGCGCATATCGCCCAGGATGTCTCTACGTTGAACTCAACGCTTTACCGTATTGATAACGGTGCTGTTTTTGACGGTGGTAACAACTATGCATCCCAATTCAGTGCCTCAGGCGATAATTCCACCATTATCCAGACGACGGGCACGGGAAGCAGATTTAACTCAGGGCAATTTACGCTAGATATTACCGGAGAGGCGGCAACCGGAGTCCGCATTGAAGGCGGGGCGGCGGGGGAAATTACCGCAGAAACATTGATTACTCAAGTGTCGGGTAAAGGGACGACTGCGGGTATTGTTGATGGTAAGTACTACAATCTGGACGGGATCGAAAATCCAACCTTAAAAGGGCAATCAGTATTAACCAGCTCAGCCATTCTTGGTGCATCTAACACGGCCAATGGTGCCTTTGGTTATATTGCCCGAAACGGGGGAAAGTTGATTCATAAAGGCACAATTGACTATAGCGCGCAGGACAGTACCGGGGTGTTGGTTGAAGGCGGAATACTTGATAACCGCTCAAGCATTAGCGTCAATGGCGTAGCGGTCAATATTCAGGGGGCTAATTCTGAGGTCATCAATAGCGGTAGCGTTACGGCAACGAATGGAACGGCGGCTTACCTGGTGGGTCACAACGCAGGCTTAAGCTTGAACGGTAATGGAACTACTAACGCGGGCGGCAGCGCCCACGGAATTTTACTGGATACTGGTGCAACATCGCTAACGGTAGCGGGTGCTAAAATCACGATGGCTGCTGGCGGTACGGGAAATGCTATTGAAAATAAAGCTGAAATTTCTGGTATTCAGCTCAAAGATACGCTTGTCACTGTAGGTGATGGTGTGGGTATTCGCACCGGAGCCTCGATGGCTACAACAAACTCCGGTGAGATTAATGTTAATGGCAGCGGTACGGGAATTTTGTTTGCCCATGTTGGAAATACCCTGACTGACAACGCACTGGATATGTCAGACTCAATGGGGTTAGTCATTAATGTGAACTCAGCCGCTGGTAAAGGTATTGTGACTCACTCCAGCCAGAACTTGAAAACTGGCGCAAGCGTTAATATCCAGCACGCCGCTGGCGGACCTGCGCTGATTATCAACGGAACTAGCGCCGGAGTTGTACAGTCGGGTGAGCTTAAATCGCAGTCGTTAATCAACCCTGTGGTTGATATCAATAGTAGTTTTGTGACGACATTTATTAACCGCGGGACGATTCAGGCAAATAGCGCCGAGCAGGAAGCGATAGTCAGCAGGGTCGGAAATGGCATTGCCTTTACTAATCAGACTGGCGGACGCATTGTCGGCCAGGTGAATCTTCTTAAAGGTAATAATACGGTCACTCTTGAGTCCGGTAGTCAGGCCACGGATATTTTGACTGGTGATGGAACGGACGTTTTTATTCTAAACAATATTGTAAACGATGAATATCATACGCTGTTCACCTCGCTTAATGGCGGCGATGGCGATGATACCCTGCGTTTGCTGAATGCTTCCTACACTCTAAACCGGGCTGAAGCCATCAAGGGCATAGAGCATATCGCGCTGAAACAGAATTCAACGTTCACGCTAGACAATGTGTTGCTGGCATTGGGCGATGACGAACTTGATAGTGTCGGAACGGGTTATGATATTGATGATACCAGTGAACTTCGGTTAACTGCATCAGCCGATCTGGCGTTCAGTAGCCACTTGACCGGTAGCGGTCTGGTCTCGGTAGACGTAGCGAATCACTGGTTTAACTTCGATGATAATAATGCCAACGACGGCTTTTCGGGAACGTTGGCTCTAAGTAATAGCCTATTTGCGCTAAAGGCTAACAATACTCAGTCTCTGGTGAATGCGACCTTACGTGCGGGCAGCGGTAGCTTAACCCATGTCGGGGCTGGAGAGCAGTTAATTGGTGGTCTCTCTTTTGATGGCGGAACGTTGCAGTTTGACGGAGTGACTCCGGGGAAATTAACGGCTACCGGCACTGTCCATACGGGCAGTATGGATCTGCTGGGACGAGGTTCAGTGCAGGTGGACACAGGAACCGTCAGTAACGATCGCCCTATGGCAGCCACCGACCGTCCATTGCTCGAACAGGACGACATGCAGGCGCTGATCAAACTGGTTTCGTCTGATACCACGGTTCAGGGGGGAGCTGGTAATCTGGTACTGAAAGATAAGGACGGTAACGTGATATCTGACGGTGTGACGGCGGATATCACCCAGAATGACAATGTGGTGGCTAAAGGCACTTATGACTATCGTCTGACCAGTGGAGATAGTCATGATGGCCTCTATATCAGCTATGGCTTAACCCAGATTGAATTACTAGGTAGTGGCAGCGAGGCCCTTACCCTTGATTCACAAGGTAAGACCGGTAATGCCGCGGATTTAAGTGCAAAAATAACCGGCCATGGCGACTTGATTCTGGATAGTCTACAGGGACAAACAGTGACGCTATCTAATATGGATAATGATTACACCGGCGTGACTAATATTCAGAGCGGTAATCTGGCTATGCTGAATGATAATGCATTGGGAAATACTTCCTGGCTATCTATGGCAACAGAAACGGGCTTTGACATGAATGGCCATAACCAGACTATCGGCGGGCTAAGTACCGTTGACGGTGCTTCTGTAGTGATTGCCGAAGGCAGTGCGCTGACCATTAGCGATGCACAACGGGCTACAGGCGTAGCTGAAGGCGGAACTGTTGCTAACAATACTCTGTCTGGTTCGGGAGAACTGAATATTGCAGCCAGTGAATTAACGGTTAACGGCGCAAACGCGGGTTATATCGGTGACGTTAACCTGTCCG